>Ga0209958_1000478_pt1 | contig 72102 bp, 54 predicted proteins | sample ThiBio_inoc_plan_FD_183942 | JGI IMG/M metagenome (GOLD analysis project Ga0209958, IMG submission 183942) | Wastewater bioreactor microbial communities from Cape Town, South Africa - Thiocy_inoc_plan (SPAdes) | ecosystem: Engineered > Bioremediation > Thiocyanate > Unclassified | place: South...
CCGCCGATGCCCTTGTGGATGTTATATGAGAGGAGACGCATGGGATCTCGTCGCGGACCTTGTTCGTGGCGTCAGGCCCGGCCGGCGGGCCGGGCGTCCGTGTCGGCGTCGTCGCGCTCGGGCTCGCCGGGGTCGTCCGAGGGCTTGCGGCGCTCGATGTAGTGGGCCAGGTTGCGCGGGTCGTCGACGGCCTCGTGGGCGAGGACGCCGTCGCCGCGGCGGCCGACGGGGCGGTCGAGGGCCGCGTCGGCCTCGAAGGCGATCGGCGGCGGCGACCATCGCGCGCGGTGGATGGCCCGGACGATCGTGTAGTGATTGTAGGCCCGGTAGGTGAACCAGAAGCCGATGACGTTGGGGCCCGGGACGAGCCAGAAGACGAGGCCGGTGATCGGCGCGAGGATGCCGTCGACGATCAGCCAGAGCCAGTGCGAGCCGGCCCGGGCGGCGAGGTAGCGACGCCAGGTGGCGCGGGCCTTCTTCTCGGGGATCGAGGCGGGATATCGGACGACGATCGCGTCGGCCGTCGCCAGCTTGGTCAGCAGGGGCTCGTCGGGCTTGCACCAGGTGTGCAGGTAGTCCCAGAGCCGCCGCGACCATCGGGCGACGGTCCCCTCGGACTCCTTCCAGCGGGCCTCGATCGCCTCCCACTTGCGGCCGAGCCACCCCAGCACGCCGGCGGGGCGCTCGGCCGCGGTGACGCGGACCTCGGCCGGGTCGGCGTAGAAGAAGGGCCGGCCGTGCTCGGGCTTGAGGTAGAGGATGTTCACGGCGGGGCGAGGGCTCCGGCGGGGCTGGGGCGTCCCAACTCGGCATCCTTCATGGGACGCCCGACGCCTCCAGGATAGCCGGGGCGCGTCGCGGGCGGGAAGATGCGCGGGCCGCTCAGGGGGCCGCGGCCGGGGACGCCGGGGACGCCGGGGGCCGGGCGAGCAGGCCGAGCCGGTGCTCGACCACGCCGGAGGGCTCGTCGAAGCGGGCGGCGAGGAAGGCGGCGTCGAACAGGCGGACGACGGACAGGAGCTGGTCGAGGTCCCGCGCCACGTCCTCCGGCTTCCGGCCGTCGCGTCGCGCCGCGGCGGCGGCCAGGCGGTCCTTGTGCTCGGCGGCCAGCTTCCCCAGGGCCGCGAGGTCGGCGGCGGCGAAGGCGTGGCAGTCCGGGAACCCGGCGGCGCGGATGGCCCGGAACCGCTCGCCGGCCCCCGTCCGCGCCTCGGCCTGGAGGTAGCGGGCGACCGAGGCGGCCGAGGTCCCCACGGTCAGCCGGCGGCCGTGGCGGTCGATCGCGAAGGCGAACGGATAGGGGACGTCCAGCGCGGTCACGCCGGACTCGGTCGTCACCCGGGCGGTCGCCGGGACCCGCTTCTCGTCCAGGGCCAGGGCCGCGAGGGTCGCACGCAGGGCGTTGTCCAGCGCCTCGGCCGTCCCGGCGCCGTTACCGGCGGCGGCCGGGTCGTCCTCGTTGATCTCGATCGAGGCCACGACCGGCATCGGGAAGTTCCCCAGGCGGGGTGCCGAGGGGTCGGGGGCGTCGAGGTAGGCCACGGCCCGCGGGCCCAGGGCGGGGAGGACCTGCGACCGCAGGCCGCGGCCGAGCAGCAGGGCGTCGGCGATCGCCTCCAGCTTGGCGGCGCGGGGGCGGTCCTGCTCCGGGATCAGGCCCACGAACGAGCGGTACGCGGCGGGGGCGTCGATGCGGAACGAGGCCGCGGCGACGGCCGTCTCGGGGAGCGACATCATCCGGGGGCCGGGGCCCTCCGCGCGGCCGCCGAGGGGGCGGGCCTGGACGAAGGCCGCCGCGCCCGGACGTTGCAGCGCGCCGGCCTTGAACGCCTGGATGAGGCGCACCTGGACCTTCGGGCCGTCGACTTCCAGGGCCGCGGCGATGCGGTCCAGGTCGCCGAGCCGCCCCCGGATCGCCTCCACGATCGGCCGCCCGGCCGGATCCGACGCCGAGGGCTGCTCGTCGAGCGCCCGGCGGAGGAACTCGGGCGAGAGGAACGCGCGGGCCAGCGGCCGGCCGGACAGGGCCGCGGACGCCTCCGCGAACCCCGGGGCCTCGACGAAAGACGGTCCCTCCGCGGCGCCCGACCTGCGGTCGATCGCGTCGAGGACCGCCGCCTCGGAGTTCGAGAAGGCGAAGACGCCGTCCGGGAAGAGGACGTAGGCCTCGGGGACCTGGCCGGAGCCGTCCGGGAACCGTCGGACGAAGTAGGGGACGTCGCCCCGCTTCGCCTCGACGGCCGCGGCGATCTCGCCGTTCTGCTTCTGGACGATGTTGATCTGGTCCACCAGCCGCTTGAGCAGCTCCGGCTTGCGGGCCTTCAGCGCCAGGATCCCGTGGGGGTGCGACGCCCCTTCGGGGGGGAGGATCGCCAGGACCGCGGCGTCGCCGAGGATCTCGTCGCGGATCTCGCCGTGCGAGGTCTGGAGGAAGCCGAGGATCTGGTCGCGGGCCCGGATGAAGTCGCGGGCGCCGGGCGATTCGAGCCAGGCCCCGAACGCCGGCAGCGCCCGGACGTCCTTCGCCAGGGGGGATCCGGCGACGTCCGCCCAGCGGCCCCGCAGGTCGTCGGCGGCGAGCACCGCGTCGGCGTCGGCGGGGAGGAGCTTCAGGAGCGCGTCGGTCGGGGCCTCCTGGGCCCGCGCCAGGGTTGCGGCGCAAACGCAGGCGAGGGCCAGGGCGGCGAGGGGTCGAACGGCCATGTCAGGTCCCCCTGGGAGAGGCGGTCGGGGCGGTCTTGTCGAGCGAGGGCGTGCGCAGGAATCCGAAGGCCCGGCGGGCCGCGTCGGAGAGCGGCCGGGCCCCGGCGGCGGCGTAGCCCCCCACGCGGGTCGCCAGGTCGGAGGCGTCCGGGCCGACTTCGGCGTCGTCGTCGGGGGCCGGGGCCACGTCGTCGGGGCCGAAGTCCGTCGCGATCGAGGCGTCGAGCATCGCCAGGCCGAGCCGGGCGGCCGGCTCCGAGGCCGTGAGGGCCAGCCGCAGCGACGCCTCGCGGGCGTCGGACATCGCCACGCTCAGCGAGGCGCGGCGGGCCGGGGCGGGCGCGGGCTCGTCGCGGGGGGGCGGCCTGAAGAAGGACGCCGCGACGGCCGCGGCGGCCAGGCCCGAGGCCCACGCCAGCGGCCACGCCCGCCGCGGCCGTGGGGCCGGGGAGGCGGCCAGGACGATCCGGTCGACGGCGGCGGCCGGCTCGGGCCGGGGGCGGGCGGACCAGGCCCGCATCGCGACGCGGAGCGCCTCGAACTGGCGGTGGCGGATCCGGCACGACGGGCAGGACTCGGCGTGCTCGCGGAGCCCGGACTCGCGGGCGAGGCGGGACGCCGCGGCCTCGGGGCCGTCGTCGCGACGGGTGCCCGACTCGGCGTCGAGCAGTCGGTTCCAGGTCTGGTCGAAGTCGCGGCAGTTCATGGTTCGGGTCCCAGTCGACCTCAGCAGCGGACCCCGCGGGCGGCGAGGTGGGCGGCCATCTCGGCGCGGGCGCGGTGGAGCCAGGTCTTGATCGTCCCCACCGGCCGGCCCAGCGCGCGGGCGACCTCCTCGTAAGACAGCCCTTGCTCGTGGAAGAGGGCGAACACCGTGCGGTAGTCCGGCCGGAGCTGGGCCAGCGCCAGCTCCAGCTCGCCGGCCAGGTCGTCGGGGTCGTGCGGGCCGGCGCGGTCGTCGGGCCGGTCGACGGCCCGGGACGGGTCGGCCGCGGGAGGCCGTCGGGCCCGCAGGGCCATGGCGGTGCGGCAGCGGTTGGCGGCGATCTCCAGGAGCCAGGGGCGGATCGGCCGGCTCGCGTCGAAGCCGAAGATGCCGCGGAGGGCCCGGACGAACGTCTCCTGCATGGCGTCCTCGGCGTCGTGCCGATGGCCGAGCATCCGGAAGCAGAGGCCGAAGACCACGCCCTGGAACCGCGCGATCAGCTCGCGGGGCGCCTGGGGGTCGCCGGCCCGGATCGCCTCGACCAGCAGACGGTCGTCCATCGTCGCCATGCCCGCCCGGTGCGCGCCGCCCGTCCTCCCGGTGTTCGCCGACCACGCGCCGGTCGAGGGGTGATACCCGGGGGCGGGCCGCCTCGTTTCAGCGATTCGCCCGAAATCGGCCGATCTTGGGGAGGGACCGGGAACGTCGACGGCGGCGACGCGGCCCCGGGAGGCCCCGTCGCCGCCGTCGGGGGCTCCGGGCGGGCTGGGATGCGGGCGCGGCGGCTCGGTCAGGAGCCGACGACCGCCCCGGCGCCGTCGGGGTCGAGCAGGGCCGCCAGCTCGTCGGCCGACAGGTCGCCGAACGCGCGCCCCTGGCGCTCCAGGCCGTCTTCCAGCCTGAGGGCGAAGTGGTGCAGCTCCGGGAGGTCGACGCGGAACGCCAGCTCGGCGAGGTCCATCGGGTCGAGGTCGGAGAGGTCGCGCTGCATCGCCTCCAGCTCCAGCTCGATCCGGGCCACCGCCTCGCGCATCTCCGCGTGGGTCTCCTCCGAGCCGCCGACGACCAGGCATTGGGCGCTTCGCGTCAGACGCTGCTGGTCGTCGCCGCCGTCGAGCCCGAAGCCGATGAGGGCGGCGCGGAGGCGGCGGGCGGGCGGCGTCGAGGTCTGGGTCGTGGTCATCGCGGAGGTGGCCTTTCGCGTGGGGGCGCCGGCGTCGGGCGGGTGTCGAACGGGAGGCGTATCCCTCGACCGACGTCGGCCGGATTGGTCAGGGTTCTTATCGGCTCCCCCGCGCCGCGCGAACAGGGGCGGGGTGGAGAATCCCGCCCCCCCCGGGATGCGACCGGCAACGGTCTTACGACCCGCTCAGGCATTCCTTCGCCACGTTGCGGGCGACGCGATAGGCGATCTTGATGGTCAGGCCGCGGCCCTCGATCTGGTCCTCGGTGAACGGCCGGCCCTCGCTCTGGTGGAGGCCCGCCAGGGCGATCGTGAGCGGGAGCAGGTCCAGGAACTGGCGATATTTCTGCTGGAGGTCGGGGGACTGGGGGGCGTCGGCCACGTCGGGCCTCCTTTCGCTGGGTGGGTCGTCGCCGGGCCGCGACGCGGGCGCGCGGGCCCCGGCGGGGGCGCCGACGGCCGCGCCCCCGCCGTCGATTGTCCAACGCCGGCCGCGCCCGGGGCAAGCACCCGTCGGCGATTCCTCGCACCCGGCTCCGGCTGGCGGAGCGGCGCGGTTCGTGGTAGACATGGACTGAACGCCTGTGACCAACGCGAAGCGCGGGAGCCCTCGCCATGAGCACCGCCCAGCCCGGCCCGGGACCCTCGACGGGCGACTCGATCTTCGTCGACCCCTACGAGCCGGAGTTCCCCAGCGACGACGGCGAGCCGATGGCCGAGAGCACGCTCCAGTACCAGTGGATCGTCACGATCAAGGAGGGGATCGCCGCCCTGTTCGCCGACCGAGACGACGTCTTCGTCGCCGCCGACCTCCTCTGGTACGCCGACCGGACGAACAAGTATGACGTCGTCGCCCCCGACGTCCTGGTCGTCTTCGGCCGGCCGAGGGGCCACCGCCGCTCCTACCGCGAGTGGGTCGAGGAGGGCGTCGTCCCGCAGGTGGTCTTCGAGATCGACTCGCCGAGCAACACGGCCGCGGAGATGACGCGGAAGCTGGCCATCTACGACCGTCGCGGCGTGGAGGAGTATTACTACTACGACCCGGAGTCGGGCCGGCTGAAGGGCTGGGTCCGCGAGGCCGCCGGCCTGCGGCCGATCGCCGACTTCCGCGATTGGGCGAGCCCGCGGCTGGGGATCACGTTCAAGGCCCCGAGGCGCAAGGACGCCCTGATCGTCCGCGGCCCGGACGGCGCGCGATTCCGGACGTTCCAGGAAGTGAAGCAGGCCGCCGACGAGGAGCGTCGCCGCCGCCGTCGGGCCCAGCGCCAGGCCGTCGCCGAGCGCCGGCTCCGCGAGGAGGCCGACTCCATCGCCCGCACGGAACGCGAGCGGGCGGAGGCCGAACGCCGCCTCCGCGTCGACGCCGATCACCGCGCCGCCGCCCAGAGCGAGCGGGCCGAGGCCGAACGCGAGCGGGCCGAGCGTTTGGCCGCCATGCTGCGCGCGATGGGCGTCGATCCGGACTGAGGCCCGTCGGTCGCGGCGGGTCGCGCGGTCCGGTCGTCTTGGCTTGGCTTTGACGCCGGACTCTGGATCTGGTACGGTCGATCATGAAGAATTGAATCGAAACGGAACGCGGGCCGGAGAGCCCCTCACGCCGACCGTCCCGCCCTCACATCCACGCCTTGGACCGCAGAGCTTTTTCGGAGGACTGTTTGATTCGCCCAGTTAAGGAGGAACCCGCCGCGGGCTTCCGCTCGATGGGCCTGAGCCCCAGCATGCTGAAGGCCCTGGCCGCCGCCCGGTATCACACCCCCTCGCCGATCCAGGCCGAGTTCATCCCCGTCGCCCTCGACGGGCTCGACGTCCTGGGGCAGGCGAAGACCGGGACCGGCAAGACCGCCGCCTTCGGCATCCCGCTGATCGAGATGCTGGAGGAGCGGGGTCGCGGCCCCCAGGCCATCATCCTGGCCCCCACCCGCGAGCTGACCCAGCAGATCGTCGTCGAGCTGAAGAAGCTGTGCGCCAACCGCGCCGACGTCTCCGTCTGCGGGCTCTACGGCGGCGAGCCCATCGACCGCCAGATCCGGGCCCTGAGCCGCGGGATCGACATCGCCGTCGGCACCCCCGGCCGCGTGCTCGACCACATCGAGCGCCACACGCTGTACCTCGGGGACATCTTCCACCTCGTGCTCGACGAGGCCGACCGGATGCTCGACATCGGGTTCCGGCCCGACATCGAGCGGATCATGAAGCGGCTCCCCGTCCCGCACCAGACGCTGCTCCTCTCCGCGACGATCAGCCCGGAGATCCGCACGCTCTGCCACCGCTACATGCACGACCCGGTCGAGCTGAACCTGTCGACCGACGAGCCCTCGGTGGAGACGATCCAGCAGTATTACATCTCGGTCAACCACGACCGGAAGATGGAGCTGCTCGTCCACCTGCTGAGGCGCGACAAGCCCCGCCAGTGCATCGTCTTCACCCGCACCAAGCGCGGCGCCGACCGGCTGGCCGAGCGGCTGCGGCGGACGATCCCCGGCGTCGCGGCCATCCACGGCGACCTCGCCCAGACGGCCCGCGACCGCGTCATGGCCGGCTTCCGCGCCGGCACGATCCCCATCCTCGTCGCCACCGACGTCGTCGGCCGCGGCATCGACGTCGCCGGCATCAGCCACGTCGTCAACTACGACATCCCCGACGACCCGGAGAATTACGTCCACCGCATCGGCCGCACCGGCCGCATGGGGAAGGACGGGGTCGCCTACCTCTTCGTCGGCCCCGACCAGGGCGAGCCGCTGACCGAGATCGAGACCCTCATCAACAAGGTGATCCCGGTCCATCAGGTCGATGGCTTCGAGGTCGTCCGCCAGTCGGCGAACGCCCCCAAGGCGCGCGAGCTGTTCAACACCGTCACCAACCGCTCTTTCCGCTGATCCCCCCCCATCGGCCGCCGGGACGCCCGAGGGCTTCGAACAGCTCGCGGGCGTCGATCGCCAGGCGGCCCCCCTCGCCCGAAGCGCCGCCCGCATGCCGGGCGGCGAACAGGATCTCGTCGCACCGCGCGGCCGTCTCCGCCGCGCGATCGCCCAGCTCGTCCGACCCGCTCGCGGTCGCGATCGTCGCCCTCGCCTCCTCCGGCGTGAGCGCGCCCGGCGGCCGGCCCGCGCCCAGGCGGGCGTACTCGACCAGCGCGTCCAGCACCGCCCGCGCCGCCTCGTCCTCGGGCCCCTCGTGCGCGCCCAGCCTCCGCGCGGACTCCCGCGCGAACGACCTCGCCGCGCGGCGACGGCCTGGGAACCTGACCCGGAACCATCGCCCGAGGCGACGACGGGCGATCAGCAGGCCGACGGCCGCCAGCGCGACCGCGACCGCGGCGGTCGTCGCGACGATCCTGGCCGGGGACGCTCCGGGGGCCGGCGCTCGATAGTCCAGGTCGTCCGGGTCGTAGGCCGGCGCGTCGACGACCGTGAGCCGGACGCCGTTCGACGCCCGCGTGAGGTAGCGTCCGATGCGCGGGTCGTACGACGCGATGGGGACGGGCGGCAGCACCACTTCCCCCGCCTTCATCGGCCGGATCCGGTAGACGAAGGCCCGCGACGGCGGCTCGTCGACCGTCTCGTCGGGCCGCTCGGTGATGCGAGGGTCGATGGGGAGGCCACGGAGCCGGTCGAGGGCCGGCCTCGTCGTCATCCCCCGCGCGCCGGGGCCTTCGATGCGGATCCGGTAGATCGCCTCCTGCCCGACCCGCACCCGCCCCGGCGCGACCTCGGCCGTCGCGGCGAACTCGCCGACCCCGCCGAGGAAGCCGGGCGGCCGGCCGGCGATGGGGGGATTCTCGACGGTCAGCCGGAGCGGGGCGCTCTTGCCCGAACGGCCGTCGATCGCGGCGACGATCGGCGGGACGTCGAGCCGGCCGGGCGCGGTCGCGACCAGGCGGAGCCTCGTCGTGAAGACGTTGTCGCTGGCCGTCGCGCCGCCGATCGCGGTCATCCCCGTCGGCCGGAAGGTCTCCTCCGCGACCCACATCCGCGCCCCGCGGAGCGCCGGCAATTCCAGCTTCGGCCGTCGGTCCCGCGCCGGGACGTCCACGAACACGTCGATCCCCTGCCCCGTCAGGATCTTCTCCGAGCGCACCCGCGCGCGGACGGTCAGGTCCTGGCCGTGGGCCGGGGAGGGGGCGAGGAGGAGCATCAAGAGGAGCCGGGCGAATACGCCGATCGCGTCCCCTCTCCCGCCGGGAGAGGGCGGCCCGAAGGGCCGGGTGAGGGTCGTCGGACTGTAGAGACGGCTTCGGTTCACGATCCGCTCGCCCGTCATGCCCTCCGCGCTCCGGCGACCCTCACCCGCCGCTGCGCGGCCGCCCTCTCCCGAGGGGAGAGGGGAGTTCAACCTCGCCGTCGACTCGCCGAAAGTCCTCACGGCCTCACCAGTCCTTTCCGTCGCCGCGGGGGGCGTCCGGGGGGGGCTCGTCGGGGAGGCGGCGGCGGCGGGCGTCGCGGATGTGGTCGAGGGCGGAGTCGAGGCGGTCGTCGGGCGAGGCCCCGGGCGGGCTCGCGGCGTCGCCGCCGGCCCCGCCGGACCGGCGGGGGCTGGGGCGGTCGGCCTCCTCGCCCTCGCCGGGCGCGTCGGGCGAGCGTCCGTCGGGGCCGGCGCCGGGGCCGTCCTCGGCCTTGGCGTCGCCCCGGCTCTGGGTGCCGTCGGGCCGGTCGTTCGGCCCCGATTCGTCCGGGTCTTCACGATCCTGCGCGGCCTCGCGGAGCCGTTCCAGGATGAAGCGGCGGTTCTCGGCGGCGTCGGCGCGGACGGCGTCCAGGCCCTCGCCGCGCGCGGTGGAGGCGATGCAGGCGTCGTAGGACCGGATCGCCCCGGGGAGGTCGCCGAGGCCGACGGCCGCGTTGCCGATCGCGAAGTCGATCTTCGTCCGCAGCGCCGGGCCGGCGTGTTCGCGGGCCTCCTGGTAGCGCGCGACGGCCTCGGCGTGGCGGCCGAGCTGGTAGAGCGTCGCGGCGACGTCGTAGGCGGGGACGGCGCGGCCGGGGGCCTGCGCGGCGGCCGATTCGAAGGCGTCGAGCGCCTCTTCGAACCGACCGGCGGCGTATGCGGCCCGCCCCCGCGCGACCGCCTGCGCGGCCGTCTCGGGGCCGGCGTCGGCGCCGACCTGGGAGAGCGCCGCGACGAGGCACGCGGCGCGGGCGACGCCTCGCGGCAGGCGTCGGGGCCGGCGGACGCCGTCGCCGGGGCGGCAGGCGGCGATCAGGACGCCGATCGACGCGGCCAGGAACAGCGGGAACCGCTCGGGACGCTCCGAGCCCCGCGCCTCGCGGCGCTTCGCCCGCGCGACCGGCTCGATCCGCTCGCGGTACAGCAGCCCCAGGTCGGCCGTCGCCAGGCCGAGCTTGAGCATCGCCCCGCCGCTCCGCCCGGCGATCGCCTCCAGCGCCTCGTCGGTGCGCCTGGAGACGACGGGCTCGCCCTGGTAGGTCAGCGGCCCGTCGGCCGCGGGGGACGGCACGCGGGCCCCCTCCTTCAGGTCGCCGAGGGCGATCGCGTGGACGACCACGCCCTTCGCCATCGCCTTCTCCAGCGCCCGCTCCCAGCGGCCCTCGTGGTCCTCGCCGTCGGAGAAGATGACGACCGTCCGGCCCTCGTCGGGCTCGCGAGGGTCGAAGGCGTCGGCCGCCGCGTCGAGCGCCGCGCCCAGGTCGGTGCCGCCGGGGCGGACCTCGCCGGGGCGGAGCCGGTCCATCACGTCGACCGCCGCGCCGAGGTTCTGCGTGAGCGGGCATCGCAACGAGCCCCGGCCGGCGAACGCCACGACCGCCGCGCGGTTCGCCGGATCCTTCGCCAGCTCGTCGACGAGCGTCTTCGCCGTCTCGACGGCCAGGCCCAGGCGGTTCGGCGCGGCGTCCTCGGCGGCCATGCTCCGGCTGACGTCGAACGCCAGGACGACGTCCTGGCCCGCGCCGATCGCCTCGCGCGGTTCGAGCCCGATCCGGGGCCGTGACAGCGCCAGCACGGCGAGGGTCCAGGCGATGAGCACGCCGACGGATCGGTCGCCCGGCGCGCGGCCCCACTGGCCGAGCGTCCGCCAGCCGCGCCCGCGCAGGCGGGCGGCCCGCCAGGCCCAGAGGATGAGCGGCGGCAGGGCGAGCAGGAGCCAGAGAAACCGCGGGGTCTCGACGTCCATCGGGGCCTCGTCAGGGGAGCCGTCGCAGCCGGCCGCAGGTCAGCAGGCGGTCGAGGGCGAGCAGGCCGACGGCCGCCGCGGCCCAGGGGGCGAAGCGCTCGTCGTATCGCGTGCGGACCTCCTCGCGGATCTCCGACTTCTCCAGCGCGTCGATCGCGCGGAAGACGTCGTCCAGGGCGTCGGCGTCGGTCGCGCGGAAGGACCGGCCGCCGGTCGCGTCGGCCATGCGTTGCAGCAATTCCAGGTTCGGCCCCTCGCGCTCGGCGACCGCCGGGCGGCCGGATCCGTCGACGCCGTGGACGACGCCCCCCTCGCGGCCGACGGCGATCGTGTGCAGCGTCACGCCGAGGTCCCGCGCCAGCTCCGCCGCCCGCGTCGGGTCGAGCGGATCCGGGACGGCCGGGGCGTTGTTGCCGTCGGTCAGGAGGATGATCACTTTCCGGGACGACGTGGAGCGCCGGAGGGCCTCCAGCGACCAGGCGACGGCGTCGCCGATGTTGGTCCCGTCGTCGCCCGGCCGGGCGGGGCGGACGGCGTCGGCGGCCTCGATCAGCGAGCGGTGGTCGAGCGTGGGGGGCCAGGGGAGTTCCGGGTAGTTCGCGAAGGTCGCCAGGCCGATCTGGTCGTCGGGACGGCCGGCGACGAACCGGGCGAAGGTCTCGCGCGCGGCCTCCAGGCGGCTGATGCGCCGCAGGCCGCCGTCGGCGGGGAAGTCGACGGCGCTCATGCTGGAGCTTTGATCCATCGCGACCACGATCGCGACCCCCTGCGTCGCGATCCGGACCGTCCCGCCCACGGTCTGCGGCCGGGCCATCGCCACCGCCAGCGCCGCGATCGCCGCCCCTTGCAGCGCCGCCGGCAGCCACGACGCCCACGCCCACGGCGACCACCCCCCGCCCCGGAACCCGACGAGGCTCGGCCACGCCACCCGCCCGCGCAGCCGGTGCCGGATCAGCGGCAGGACCGCGAACGCGGCCAGGGCGAGCCAGTAGGGTTGGGCGAGACGCATGATGAGAGCTCGATGGATGGTCGGATCGAAGTCCCCTCTCCCGCCGGGAGAGGGCGGCCGCGCAGCGGCGGGTGAGGGTCGTGGGAGCGCGGAGCGTATGTCGGGCTCGCCGACGTCGGACCGAGGCTATGCTTACAGGTCCGACGACCCTCACCCGGCCCTTCGGGCCACCCTCTCCCGAGGGGAGAGGGGACTTCGATGTTTCGCCTAGTCTTTGTCCATCAGCCGCCGCTTGGCCTCCCGCACCCGCGTCAGGGCCCCTTCGGGGGTCTCGTCGAGGGCGGTGATGTGGCCCATCTTGCGGCCGGGCTTGGGGGTCTTCTTGCCGTAGAGGTGGAGCTTCACGCTGGGGTCTTCCAGGGCCCGTTCCCAGCGCGGTTCGCCGCCGGCCCAGACGTCGCCCAGGAGGTTGATCATGGCGGCGGGGCGGGTCAGGTCGCACGAGCCGAGCGGCAGGCCGCAGAGGGCGCGGACCTGCTGTTCGAACTGGCTGGCGTACGCCGCCTCGATCGTCAGGTGGCCGGAGTTGTGCGGGCGCGGGGCGATCTCGTTGACGAGCAGCCGGCCGTCGGCCGTGACGAAGAACTCGACGCACAGCACGCCCACGGCGTCGAGCGCCTGGGCCACGGCGAGGGCCGCCTCGCGCGCCTCCATCGCCACGATCGGGCCGACGGGGGCCGGCGCGGTCGAGGTCGCCAGGATGTGATTCTCGTGATGGTTCAGCGCGATCGGGAAGGCGGCGGCGCGGCCGTCGGCCCCGCGGGCGACGACGACGGACGCCTCGGCGGCGAACTCCACCCAGCCCTCGGCCACGCACGGCGCCCGCCCCAGGCTCGCCCAGGCGTCGGCGGCCTCGGCGGGGTCCTTCACGAGCACCTGGCCCTTGCCGTCGTAGCCCGAGCTGGCCGTCTTGAGGATCAGCGGCGCGCCCAGCTCGCGGGCGGCCGTCGCCAGCTCGTCGGCCGTGCGGACGGGACGCCAGGGGGCGTGGGGGATGCCGTGGCGGGCGAGGAACGTCTTCTCGCGGAGCCGGTTCTGGCACGTCCAGAGCGTCCGCCAGCCGGGCCGGACGACCCGCCGCCGCGCCAGCCAGCGGAGCGCGGGGGCCGAGACGTTTTCGAACTCCACCGTCACCGCCTCGGCCCGGTCCGCCAGGGCGCGGAGGGCCGGAAGGTGGTCGGGCGGGCCGAGGACCGACCAGTCGGCGACCTGCGCCGCGGGGGTCTCGGGCGTGGCGCTCAGGACGCCGGCGCGGTAGCCCATCGCCTGCGCCGCCTGGATGAACATCCGGCCGAGCTGCCCGCTGCCGACGACCGCGATCGACGCCGGGGGGTACAGGATTCCGTCGCGAGCGGCGGCGGTCATCGGGGCGATTCTCCCACCGCGTCGGTCTGGGCGGCGCGGAACGCGGCGAGGGCCTCGCGGATCGCCGGGTGCTTGCGGGCCAGGATCGCCGCCGCCAGCAGCGCCGCGTTCGCCGCGCCGGCCGCGCCGATGGCCAGCGTGCCGACGGGGATCCCGCGCGGCATCTGGACGATGGACAGCAGCGAGTCCACCCCCTTGAGCGTCCGGCTCTCCACCGGCACGCCCAGCACCGGCAGGATCGAGATCGCCGCCAGCATCCCCGGCAGGTGCGCCGCGCCGCCGGCGCCGGCGATGATGATCTCCAGCCCACGGCCCTCGGCCTCGCGACCGTAGGCGAACAGCCGCTCGGGCGTGCGATGCGCGGAGACCACGCGGGCCTCGTGCGGGATCTTCAGCTCGTCCAGGAGTTCCGAGGCGTGCCGCATCGTCTCCCAGTCCGACTTGCTCCCCATCACCACGCCGACGAGCGGGGCGGGCGTTCCGGTTTCCTCTGGAGGCTTGATCATGGGTTCACGAGGTCTTCGAGGGACAGGGGCGAGGGGCGACGTCGCGGTCCCGGAATCATCGGCCGGAGGGCCGTCGCGGCTTCAGGGCGGGGACGTCCATCCTCCCCATTATCCGACGCCCCCGGCCCCCTGCCCAGCCTTTCGGCCCGGCCGGCGCGAATTGACCGGCCCGGGACCTGCGGGGACAATCGGGCGTGGATTGCGACATCGACGGAGTTGGGGGCCTCGCAGATGACGGATCAGGGCGAAGTGCGGATCGGGATCGTGGGCTGCGGCGGGTTCGGGCTGTACGCGCTCCAGCAGTATGCCCAGGCGCCGGACGTCCGGCTGGTCGCGATGGCGGGCACGGCGCGCGAGGCGTCCATCGCCGCGGCGAAGCGGTTCGGCATCCCGGACGTGGAGGCGGTGGATTCGCTCCTGGCCCGCGACGACGTCGACCTGGTCTACGTCGCCACGCCGCCGTTCCTGCACCATGAGCAGGCGCTCCGGGCCCTCCGCGCCGGCAAGCACGTCCTCTGCGAGAAGCCGTTGGCGATGACCGTCGAGCAGGCCGACGAGATGATCGCCGAGGCGAAGTCGCGCGACCTCCTCCTCGTCGCCAACCTCATGCAGCGGTACAACCCCGTTTACGAGGCCGTCTCGAAGCTGTTCGCGGAGCGGCTCCTCGGCGAGCCGATCCACGCCTTCTTCGAGAATTACGCCTCCGACGAGAACCTGGGCCCGGCCCACTGGTTCTGGGATCGATCGAAGAGCGGCGGCATCTTCGTCGAGCACGGCGTCCACTTCTTCGACCTGTTCGCCGGCTGGCTCGGCCGGGGCGAGGTCGTTTCCGCCCAGCGCGGGATCCGGCCGGGAAGCTCGCCTCCCATCGAGGAGCAGGTCCAGTGCGCGGTCCGCTACAAGGACGACGTGCTGGTCAACTTCTACCACGGCTTCCACCAGCCGGGCCGGATGGACCGGCAAGAGCTGCGCATCGTCTTCGAGCGCGGCGACGTCACCCTTTACGGCTGGATCCCGACCGTCGTGAAGGTCCACGCGATCGCCGACGAGGCCCGGACGAAGGCGCTCGGCGACCTCTTCCCCGGCGCGCGGCTCGACTGCACCGTCGGCTACAGCCCGAAGGACCGGAAGTGCGACGCGAGGCACAAGGGCCTGGACGTCTACCAGATGCTGGAATTGACGTGGGGCGAGGGGGTCGTGAAGTCGCACCGCTACGGCGAGCTGCTCCGCCTGATGATGACGGACCAGCTCGCCTGGATCCGCGACCGCTCGCACGTCCGCAAGGTCACCGAGGCGAACGGCCGCGAGTCGCTGGCTCTCGCCTGCGCCGCCGACCGGCTGGCGCAGGCGTCGGCGTGAGGTTCAGCAACTCGGCCCGGAGGGATCGGACGGCTTCGGAGACCCCGGAGACGGCTCGGGATGCGCCGGGAACGGCGTGCGGTGCTCCGCGGGCTTGGGCATGAACGGGAAGTCCGGCGGCGGCGCGGGGACCGGCGGGGGCTCGTCGGGGGTGGGGATCGCGTCCGGGGTTGGCTTGTCGGGCATGGTTCGGTCCTCCCGCAGCAAAGAGGCGGATGGCTCGGCCTGGAAGCGGAACGAGCCTTCCTCGCGCGAGGAAGGCTCGTGAAGCCTGAGAGGCGGGGGCGTCAGGCCGGCTGCCACTCGTCCTGGACCTGGACGTGATCCCGATCCAGGTGGACGTGGCCGTGGACCTTGGCCACCCACGACAGGGGGATCCGGTGGTGCTGCCCGTCGGGGCTGTCGCTGCGGGTCAGCTTGATGGAGTCCCCTTCGACATGGTCGACCCGGCCGACCTTCGTGCCGCAGGACGCGTAGACGTCCATGTGCTCGCGGATGTCGTCGACGGTGCCGACGGGGCCGGTGCTCTCGTCCAGGGAAGCGGCGGTCTTGTCGGGGTGGTCGTGCGTCATCGTCGTTCTCCTGTGTCGAACCGGTCTATCGGAACATCCCGCGATCGGCGGGTGGGTTTGTCCCTAGGACAACGCAAGGCGCGTGCCGGTCGTGCGGATCGACGCGGCTGTCCCGCGGGGCGTCGGCCGGGGTAAGCTGATCGTCGCGGACCCGACCGGACGACCGAAGGAGCGACCCATGATCCTGCCACGGCTGTTCGAAAAGCTGCTGCTGACGCCCGCCGACGTGAAGCCCTCGCGCGACGACTTCGAGGTCGTGGGGGCGTTCAACCCCGGCGTGATCCGGGCCGGCGACGAGGTGGTGATGCTGGTGCGCGTGGCCGAGCGCCCGCGCGAGGTCCGCCCCGGCTTCACCCCCCTGCCCCGCTGGGACGCCGACGCCGGCCTGACGGTCGACTGGACCCCCGACGACGAGCTGCGGCCCATCGACCCCCGCGTCGTCGAGCGCAAGGCCGACGGCCTGGTCCGGCTCACGTTCACGTCGCATTTGCAGGTCGTCCGCCTGGGCGACGGCCGTTCCGTGCGCGGGATCGACCCCGTGCGGTTCGTCCCCGAGGGGCCGATGGAGGAGTTCGGCGTCGAGGACCCCCGGATCACGGCGCTCGACGGGCGTTACTACTTCACCTATGTTTCCGTGTCGCGCCACGGCGCCTGCACGTCGCTGGCGTCGACGGCCGACTTCCGTTCCTTCGAGCGGCATGGCGTCATCTTCTGCTCGGAGAACAAGGACGTGGTCCTGTTCCCGGAGACGATCGGCGGCGAATACGCGGCGATCCACCGGCCGAACCCGGCGACGCCGTTCAACCGCCCCGAGATGTGGACCGCGACCTCCCTCGACCTGCTCCACTGGGGCCGCCACGCCTGCCTGCACGGCGGCGGCGGTTCTTGGGAGACGGGCCGCGTCGGGGCCGGGACGCCTCCGGTGCGCGTGCCCGACGGCTGGCTCGAAATCTACCACGGCAACCGTCGCCCCACGAAGCCCGGCGAGGTCGGCGCCTACTCCACCGGCGTCCTCCTCCTCGCCCCCGACGACCCCTCGCGCGTCCTGGCCCGCACCCCCGACTCCATCTTCGAACCCACCGCCGACTTCGAACGCCGTGGCTTCGTCCCCGACGTCGTCTTCCCCACCGGCATCGTCGAATCCCCCGCCGGCTACCTCGTCTACTACGGGGCCGCCGATTCGGCCTCGGCCGTCGTGGAGTTCTCGCGGGCCGACCTGATGGGGGCGCTGGAGGCGGTGTGACGAGGCCCGCTTGAAGAATTCCGTCGATGGAATACAATCCTTGGGTGGGAGTTGGGTATGGAATGGGAGGTCCTGTACGACGAGGAGTTCGCCGAGTGGCTTCGGGACCAGGATCGCGAGGTCCGCGTGGCGATCGTGGCTTGCGTGCCGCTGCTCCAGAGTCGGGGGCCGCACCTCGGCCGGCCGCACGTCGACACCATCAAGGGGTCGACGTATCCGAACATGAAGGAGTTGCACGTCCGGAGTTTAAGGGAGCCCTGGAGGGTCCTGTTCGCGTTCGACCCGAGGCGATCGGCGATCCTCCTGGCGGCGGGATGCAAGGCGGGCGACCGGCGATGGTATGAGAAAGTCTTGCCGATCGCCGAGGAGCGATTTCGGCGGCACCTTGAACGATTGGAGAGGATGACCGATGGCGATCAAGGCCGATGATTTCCTCGCCAGCCTCCCCGAAGACGAGCAGGCCGAGATCCGGGGGCGGGCCGCGGAACTCCTCGCCGAAGAGGCGACCTTGCGGCAGTTGCGGGAGGCCCGCGAGCAGTCTCAGAAGGATCTCGCCGAGAAGTTGGGCGTCAACCAGGCGGCGGTATCGAAGCTGGAGCGGCGGAGCGACCTCTACCTGAGCACGCTTCGAGGCTATGTCGAGGCGATCGGCGGCGAGTTGGAGATCGTCGCGAGGTTCCCGGATCGGGCCGTCCGGATCGACCTGCTGTCGTCTCTGGGGAGCGGCGGTCGCAGCATGAGACCGCAGGGGCGGGGCCGCCGCGATAAGGGGCCGGTCCAAGATCCGGGCGGGGCCTGAGCGTCCGCTCGCGCGGCTCCGTCCTATCAGCGGGAGTCGCGCCGATAGATCCTGCGGGCGCATGCGAAGCAACAGTTGATGAACCAAGGCCGATCGTAGTCGTGGGTCAGGATTCCTCGCTTGTTGAATTGGATGGCCATGTTCCCTATAGGGTGATGGCACTCGCAGCAGATGAGTTCTCGATCATGATCCTTCACCCGAGAGAGGGACCATCCCAGACTTCTCATGTGCTGAATGACTCGTCTTTCCTGCTCGTCGGATCGGTCGGCGTTGTCAACCCTTGACCCATCTTCGATCTCTCGCTCTGGGCCGACGGTTGAAGGCGTTGTGCCTGACCTCCGATTTGTGGGTGCGATTATGAAAGCCAAACCGTCGCCGACGCATCGATGGGCCTCGTCACGCTCATCGTCGGTCTGATTCTCGGCCTCCCAGAGCGCGAGGACCTCGGCGAGCGTCAGGTCGTTGCCCGGGTCGGCGAGCTTGGCGTCGAGGAAGGCGCGGAAGGCGGCCAGGTCGTCGTAGCGGTCGGTCGGCATGGCGGCTTTCCGAAAGGGCCTCACGGTTCCAGGCCGCGATGGGCGGGCAGGCCGTGCCTGGCGCGGAATTCGCGCTCGAAGTCTTCGAACGGACGCGATCGACCCGCGGCGACTTCCGCCAACCCCTCGCGGATCGCGCGGAGACTCTCCCCGTGGTCCTCGTCGGCGAGCCCAGGAGAGCGGGGGGCGATCGGGTCGTTGGCGCGGTCGATCGGCATGTCGGCCCCCTTTCGATGTCTCACGCGCCAAGCATAGCACGGCGGGCCTGCGCCCGCGAGCGACGGGATCAGCCGATTTCCGCCATGAAGTCGGCGTGGACGTGGGGCGGGTTCAGCCGGCGCACCGAATCCTCGATGATCCCCTCGATGTTGTAGTCGGAGATTCAGACGGCGAGGAACGGGGCCGGGTCGCCGAAGGCCCCGGCGTCGCGTGCGGCCTCCAGGCCGCTCGCGACGGCGTCAAGCAGAGAATCGGCGTGGGCGATCTCGAACTCGTCCATCACGCAGAACTCGTCGGGCTTCGAGTGCAGGGACCGGAACCGCTCATTCAACGCGGCGAGGATGGCGTCGGCGGTTAGGAACCTGGAATGCTCCCAGCGGTCCCATTCGTCGACGCAGTAGCGATAAAAGCGCTCCGTCCCGTATTCGGGGGCGGCCGGCGGGGCCTCGGTCCTCACGACCGCCGTGAGGCCGTTGATATCGTAGTATTCGCCCGGGAGGAGGGCGTAGCCGTGGATGTCCCGGCCCTCGGCGCGGAGGGACGCGACGTGGGCGCGGACGCCCTCGGCGACCGCGGCGATCAGGGCGGTCCTCGGCTCGGCGAGCCAGGCCCGCAATGCGGCTTCATCCATCTCGGCGCCCCTCTCGTCGGCGTCAGACCATCGCCTTGATGACGTCGTCGACGGGGATGGTGGCGAAGGTGCTGGCGTAGTCGGACATGGCGTAGGGGATGATGAGGACGCCGTCCTTCACCGCCGCGCCGCAGGAGTAGACGACGTTGGGGACGTAGCCCTCGCGCTCGTTGGCGTTGGGTTCGAGGAGGGGTTCTTCGAGCCGGCCGATGAGGCGCGAGGGGTCGTCCTTGTCGAGCAGGAAGGCGCCCATCGCGTACTTGCGCATGGCGCCGACGCCGTGGGTCAGGACGAGCCAGCCGGCGTCGGTCTCGATGGGGGAGCCGCAGTTGCCGAGCTGGACGAACTCCCAGGCGTAGGTCGGCTTGGCGATGGGGACCTTCGTGTACCAGAAGTGGAGCATGTCCGAGTACATCAGGAAGATGTGCTCGTTGTCCTGGCGGGAGAGCGTGCAGTACAGGCCGTTCACCTTCCTCGGGAACAGGGCCAGGCCCTTGTTGCGGACCTCCGGGCCGTTGAGGGTGCTGGCCTTGAAGTGGAGGAAGTCCCTCGTCTCCAGGATCTGGGGGAGGACGACCTTGCCGTCGAAGGCGGTGTAGGTGGCGTAGTAGGTCGTCGAGCCGTCGTCCTCGCGGAACTCGACGAAGCGGGCGTCCTCGATGCCGTTGGTCTCGGTGGGCGAGTACGGGAAGATGATCCGCTCGGAGACGTTCAGGTCGGGGTCGAAGGCGACCTCGTAGTTGGCGCGGACGAGCGTGCGCATCCCCCGGGCCAGCGGCTCCAGCTCGTGGTGCCGGGGGCGGGCCTGGTGGAGCGCCCGCCCGAGGGCCGTCTCCAGTTCATCGACGGAGAACTGGTCGCCCAGGGTGTCGAGGACCTGCTCGGCGAACGGGCCGTCGATCCGCAGTTCCACCAGCTTGCGCAGGAACAGGTGCTTGTCGTAGAGGGTGTTGGGGACGGGCTCCGGGGCGGTGACGAAGCGCGTGGGCTCGTCCATGCGGACGCGGCACGAGGCGTCGACCGTGCCGCTGCGGAAGGTGATCGAGGAGATGTGGCCCTCGCCCGTGGCGCGCAGGCTGATGATGAACCGCCTGGAGCCCTCGGGGACGCCGGACTGGTCGGGCGCCCAGACCATCGAGGGGTTGAACAGCGCGGCGGATTCCAGCGCGTACTCCTGCGTGAAGTAGGCGCCGATGAGCAGCCGGCGATTCTCGCTGATGGGGTGGTCCGTGAGCATCAGCCGGCGGACGTCCTGGAACCGCTGGAGGAAGAACGCGCGGATCTTCTGGTGGCGGTCGCGGAACTCCAGCATGACCTCGTCGAGCTGCGCCCGGACCTGCTCCTCCGAGAGGGCGCAGATGCGGCCGATGATGCGCTCGACGCGGTGGTCGTCGGCCGGCTGGAACGGCCGGATCACGACGCGGCTGTTGTTGGGCCGCAGCACGATGCCGGTGCGGTCGACGCGGGGCTGGGGCCGGCCGACGGCGGCCCCCTCGGTGGCCGTGGTCGTTGTGACGTCCATGCGGGGGATCCTGGTTCGTGGGGTCTTCGTCCGCGTTGACGAGGGGCTCGATCGGGTCGGGACCGGGGGCCGGCTCAGTTCGCCTGCACCTGGCGCTGGTGCGACAGGACGCTCTCGACGAGCTTCATCTCGGCCAGGGAGAGGAGGAAGGCCAGGGTGGATTCGGCGCCCTGGTTCTGGTTGATGCGGTCCTCCTGGAGGCCGTCGCGGCAGCCGCCGGAGGAGGCGTCGTACAGCTCCAGGCCCAGGTCGTTGCCGCCCAGGAACCATTCGAAGGCGCGACGGGCCTCGACGAGCCACGCCGGGTCCTCGGAGGCGTGGTAGGCCTCCAGGCAGGCGGAGACCATCGCCTGGGCCTCCACCGGCTGCTGGTCGAACTGGGCGCGGACGCCCTCGCGGACGTAGAAGCCGTTGCAGCCGATCGGGCGGAAGCAGCCCGAGGGCGCCCGGTGATGCCCGGCCAGCCACGAGAGGGCGCCCAGCCCGACCTGGAGGGCCTCGGGGGGGCCGCCGCTGCGGGCGCTGGCGATCAGGCCCTGGGGGAGCCGGGCGTTGTCGTAGGTCAGGCGGTCTTCGAACCAATCCCAGTCCGCGGACGCGACGGCCCCGTGCAGGGCCAGCAGCTTCTGGGTGAGGAGGTCGCGGGCCTGGCTCGCCGGCCGGGCCCCGGCCAGGCGGCGGAGGTAGTGGCACACGCCCAGCAGGCCGAACGCCCAGGCCCGGGGCGAGGTCGTCTCCAGCAGCGCCGGCAGGGCGCGGTCGAAGAGGTCGGAGGCCCAGAATTGCAGGTCGGCCCGCCGCGAGCGGTGGACCAGCGCGCCCAGGACCCAGATCGCCCGGCCGTGGCTGTCGTCCGAGCCCTCCTCCTCCATCCAGCGGCGGTCGAAGCCCATGAAGTTGCGGAACCGGCCGCGCGCCGGGTTGAAGGCGTAGTTGAGGAACGCCGCGTAGGTCGAGGCCAGGCGGGCCGTCCGGGGCATCGCCTGGCCGAGCTGCTCCAGCATCGTCGTCAGCAGGAGGGCGCGGGCGTTGTCGTCGGTGCAGTAGCCCTCGGCCAGGTTCGGGACGGTGAACGTGGCGTGCTGGATGATGCCGGCGGAGTCGCTCATCCTGTCCAGGTGGTCGAGCCGCCACCCCGGCAGGTCGAGCGGCTGCTCGGCCAGGGTCCGCACCGCCAGGGGCTTCACCGGCACGTCGAGCCGGCTCCGGCGCGCCTGCTGGAACGACTCGACGAACTGGTGGGCCACCCGCCCCCAGATCATCTCGCGGCCCATCAGGTAGCCGCGCTTGCGCATCGCGTGGCGGCGGGAGTCGTCGCGGAGCAGGTCGCGGATGGCCGTCGCCAGGGCCTTCGAGTCGCCGAACGGCGTCAGCACGCCGCGGCCGTCGGCCAGCAGCTCCTCGGCGTGCCAGTACGGCGTGGAGACCACGGCCTTGCCGCAGCCGAAGGCGTACGACAGCGTCCCCGACGTGATCTGCTCCGGGTTCAGGTACGGCGTGACGTAGACGTCGGCCACGCCCAGGAACTCGATCAGCTCCGGCAGGTCGACGAAGCGGTTGTAGAAGCTGACGTTCTCCCGGATCCCCAGGTTCTTCGCCAGCCGCTCCAGGCCGATCCGGTATCGTTCCCCCTGCTCGCGCACCAGGTTCGGGTGGGTCGCCCCCAGGACGATGTAGACGAAGTCGGGGAACTCCTCCAGGATCGCCGGCATCGCCTCCAGCATGTTCTCGATGCCCTTGTTCGGCGAGAGCAGGCCGAACGTCAGGGCGACGAGCTTCCCCTCCACGCCGAACTGGTCCTTGTAGAACGCCGGGTCGACGAACGGCATGTCCGGGATGCCGTGGGCGATCAGGTCGACCTTGGACTCGGGCGCCTTCCAGACGTCCAGCAGGAACGCCCTCGCGCGCTCGGTCATCACGATGACGCGGGCGGAGAGGTCCAGGATCTCGCCCATCACCCGGCGCTGGTCGTGGTCGGGCTCCTTCAGGACGGTGTGGAGCGTGGTGACGATCGGCATCCGCAGGTTGCGCAGGAGCCGCAGGACGTGGCTCCCGGCCGGGCCGCCGAAGATGCCGTATTCGTGCTGGAGGCAGGCGACGTCGGCGTTGCTGAAGTTGAGGAAGTCGGCCGCGCGGAGGTAGGAGTCCAGCTCCTTCTCCTCGATCTCGAAGCGGACCTCCGGCGGATAGTCGTAGCCGCCGGGGACGTCGTTCACCGGGACGACGAAGCAGTCGGCCGACGGGAACTGCGTGGCGACGGAGGTGCAGAGGTCGTGGGTGTAGGTGGCGATCCCGCACTTGCGGGGGAGGTAGTCGCCGATGAACGCGATCTTGCGGACGTCGCTGGTACGGTTCATGTCACCTGGCGAGACGATCAACGGCTGGCCCCGAAGACGGACGCCCGCGAGGGCGTGCAGTGATGCCCGACGTGCACCGCCGAGGACGCGTAGCGGCCGACGCGGGCGGTCGGGAAGTAGTCCCGGATCGGCGGCCTCGGGGCGGGGCGCTCCGGAGCGGCCGCAACCGGCGTGCCGCTGGAGGTCCCACGGGGCCGCGACGTATACGGGGCCAGCGGGTCGTCCGCCGGCCGGCCCGGGGCCGCCGCGCGCCGCAAGCCCTGCGCCCGGCGCCCCGAGGCGGGCTCGCCCGCCGCCGGCCCGCTCGCCGTCCGGCCGAAGTGCGACGCGGGCGCGGACTGGGCCCGCGCCGAGGTCCCGCACGAGCAGAGGACCACGACCGCGGTCGCGCCGAGGATTCTCGCGACGTTCATGGCGAGCACTCCGACCCAGAGGGGCGCCGGCGATGGGGCCGGGCCGAGCCTTACATTACCTCGCGACGCCGCCCCCCGCCAGGGGTGGCCGCGCGAGCGGCCGTCGCGCCTCAGCCCGGATCCATGCCCATCTCGCGCAGGAGGGCCGCCAGCCGATCGGCCCGGGCGCGCTCCTCGCGGGCGTCGGCCTCGGCCCGGGCGCGTTGGGCGCGCTCCTCGCGGGCGTCGGCCTCGGCCCGGGCGCGTTGGGCGCGCTCCTCGCGGGCGTCGGCCTCGGCCTGCTCGCGGCGACGGCGCTCGATCTCGGCGATGCGGCGGGCCAGCTTGCGGTCGCGGATGATGTCCTGGACGTGCTGGAAGAGTTCGCCGTCGGGCCCGCGGAGGACCAGCGAGTCGTCCTCGGGGGGCGTCTCGAACGTGACGCCGAGCCGCGGGCTGGTCCAGCCGTCGGTGGAGGGGATCGGTTCCAGCCCGCGCGGGCCGCGCCGCCAGCCGTCGAGCCGGCCCGCGGACTCCTCCGGGAAGTAGTAGTAATACTCCTCGACCCCCCGTTCGTCGTAGATCTCCAGCTTCCGCCGCATCTTCGGGACGGTGTTGCTGGGGGAGTGGATCTCGAAGACGACCTGGGGGGCGTGCCCTTCGATCCACTCCTTGTAGGAGTGCCGCGGGGCCTTGGGGCGGCCGAAGGCGACGAACACGTCCGGCGCGATGCAGCGCCGGGCGTCGTCGCGGTCGTAATACCAGAGGAGGTCGCAGGCGACGAGGATGTCGGGGCGGTCGGCGAACAGGGCGTCGAGGCCCTCGGCGATCGTCACCATCCACTTGTACTGCGTCTGGTTGTCGGCCATCGGCTCGCCGTCGCTGTCCGGAAACCTCGGGTCGAAGGCGTCCCAGAACGGCGGATCGGCGAGGTGGACGGCCCCCGGGGGGGCCGCGTCGCGGTCGGCGGTGCTCATGAGGGCCTCCCGGGCGTCGATCCGCTTCGAACGTCTCCCGGACTATTCGTAGCACGCCCGCCCGGTCGCCGCCAGCGATCTTGGCCTGGGCGGGGCGAGGGCCCCGGGGATACCATGAGATATGGAGCCCCTCGAACCATCCCCGGCCGCCCCGCCCATGCACGACGTCGCCCGCATCGAACCCCGCGCCGCATCGAACGCCCTCGCGCGCCGGCTCCGGCCGCTGGAGGGGAAGGAGGCGGGGACGCTGATGGTCCACGAGGTCTACAAGAGCATCCAGGGGGAGAGCACCTTCGCCGGCCTCCCCTGCGTCTTCGTCCGGCTTACCGCCTGCCACCTGCGCTGCGTGTATTGCGACACGGCCCATGCCTTCAAGCACGGCCGCGCCATGGCCCTCGACGCCGTGCTCGACGAGGTCGAGAAGCTCGGCGGCGGGCTGGTCGAGCTGACCGGCGGCGAGCCGCTGCTCCAGGACGAGGCCCATCCGCTCATGGCCGCGCTGGCCGACCGCGGCTGGACGGTCCTGCTGGAGACCAGCGGCGGGGTCGCGACCGACCGCGTCGACCCCCGGGTCCGCATCATCCTGGACGTGAAGACGCCGGCCTCGGGCGAGGTCGACGCCAACGTCTGGCCGAACCTCGACCGGCTGAAGCCGACCGACGAGGTCAAGTTCGTCCTGGGCGACCGCCCCGACTTCGACTGGGCCGTCGACGTGATCCGCCGGCACGGCCTGGCCGCGCGCTGCCCGATCCTGATGGGCGCGGTGTTCGGCCGGGTCGACCCGACCGAGCTGGCCGGGTGGATCCTGGAGTCCGGCCTGCCGATCCGCCTCCAGGTGCAGCTCCACAAGATCCTGTGGGACCCGAAGGCGCGCGGCGTCTGACGCCCGGCGTCACCAGCCGAACGTCGACCGCAGGCCGATGAAGTGCTGCACCAGCAGCAGGACGACGACGTATCCCGCCACGCGCAGGAGCATCGCGGAGAAGTTGCCGGCGATCTGCACGACGTCCCTGCCCGAGGAGACCCGCTCCACGCCGCTGCGCGCGGCGATGAAGGCCCCGGCCAGGAACAGGGTGAGGATCGGCGTCGCGACCGCCGCCACGGCGACGATTTGCCTGAGTTCCATCTCCATCACTCGATCACGCTCCCGCCCGGAGGCGCGGCGACTCGTTCCTGAGGTGCCTTCTCGACGGCGCGAGGACATTGAATGCGAAATCGCCCCGGCCGTCGAGCCCAAAAATCGTGGGACGGGCCCCGAGAGGTGCAAGTCTCAGGCCGGAGCGGCCGGGAGCCGGAAAAGTTCCCGCGCGTTGGCCGCGACGGCGCGGGCGAGGTCGGCCTCGGGCATGTCCCGGACCTGGGCCAGCTTGCGGGCCGTCCAGGCGACGTTCATCGGCTCGTTGGTCCGGCCGCGGCGGGGCTCGGGGGAGAGATAGGGGCTGTCGGTCTCCACCAGCAGCCGGTCGATCGGGATCGACGGCGCGACCTCGCGGAGCGCGTCCATCGCCTTGTTCTTGAAGGTGAGCATGCCCGCGAACGAGATGTGCAGCCCGAGCCCCAGGAATGCCTCGGCCTGGTCGCGGGTCCCGTTGAACGAGTGCAGCACGCCGCGCACCGGGGCGAAATCCGCCAGGGCGGCGGCGACGTCGGCCTCGCAGTCGCGGCAGTGGACCACCACCGGGAGGTCGCGGTCGCGGGCCAACTCCAAGTGCCGCCGGAACCACTCCTGCTGGAGCGGGAACGGCGTCCGGTCCCAGTGGCGGTCCAGGCCGGTCTCGCCGATCGCGACCACCTTGGGGGCCCCGGCCAGCTCGACGATCCGCCGCCAGTCGTCCTCGGTCGCGTCGATCAGGCCGTTGGGCTGATAGCCGACCGCCGCGAAGACCCCCGGATGCTCGGCGGCGATCGCGACGACCTCGGCCGAGTCCTCCGCCGTGATCCCGATCGCGACGACCTGATGCACCCCGACCGCCCGCGCCCGGGCGAGGATCGCCGGGAGTTCGGCCCGCAGCCGCTCGTCCTGGAGGTGGGCGTGGGTGTCGACGAGCGGCCCCAGGTTCGTGAGGGGGCCGACGTGCCTACGTTTCTCGCTCACGCTTCTCGCCCGCCTTCCCGGCCCGGGAGCCGATAGCCCAGCAACTCCAGGCGATAGCCCGTCACCTGGAACCCCCGGCTCCGCAGGTCGTCGGCCAGCGCCGGGTCGAGCCGCTCGATGAGCGCGGGGTCGTACTGCGTCGGGAGGTCGTGGATCGCCCCCGTGCGCAGGCAACGGAAATGGTAGTGGCGGTCGCCGCGGGCGTCGTACCGCGTCGGCCCCCCCGCCGCCTCGGGGTTGAGGCGGTCGACCGCCCCGACGGCCGTCAGCGCCTCGAGCGCCTTGTAGACGGTGGCCAGGCTGATCCGGGGCAGCCGCGGGCGCACCGCCCGGAAGACCTGCTCCGCGGTCGGGTGCCCGTCCATCGCCGCGAGCTGGTCGTAGACCGCCAGCCGCTGGGGCGTCGACCGCAGGCCGGCCGCCCCCAGGGCGTCGCTCAGGGCGTCGTGGTCGAGGCGGTTGGACGTCATCGGGCCCCCAGGACGGTCCGGACGGCACGCGCGAAAGCCCGAAGCCGGTCGCGCGACCGGGACGCCTGCCATTGTCGGGATGCTTGACAGAACTGTCAACATCCGGGTAGGATGCATCCGGGCCGGGGCTTCGGTCGACCGGTGGATTCAGCCCGGCCCATGCGGGGTCGGGTTCGTCCTTGCGCGGGACCGCCGTGCCATGTCGTGCGGCCGGCGACGCGGAGGACGGCCCGGAGGCGCTGCCTGCTCGACGGTATCGCGGCAACAACCCGAGCCCCGCCCGACCGACGGGTGAGGCTCGGCTTCGTTGGAGGCCGGCCCATCGGCCGCCCCCCTCGAATCCGCCTCGCGCACGTCGAGACCACCCGGAAAGCACGCCTCGGAGGGTAGGAATGAGCGTCGATTTGGTCCGGATCGTCGATAGCATCCATCGCGACAAGAACATCTCCAAGGAGATCTTGTTCGAAGGGATCCAGTCGGCGCTCGCCACCGCGGCGCGCAAGCATTACCCCGAGGCGGGCGACATCGAGGTCACGATCGACCGCGACACCGGCGCGATCTCGGCCACCAAGGACGGCGAGCGGATGGACCCGGCCGAGCTGGGCCGGATCTCCGCCCAGACGGCCAAGCAGGTCATCATCCAGAAGATCCGCGAGGCCGAGCGCGACAGCCTCTTCGACGAGTTCGAAGACCAGCGCGGCGACCTGATGACCGGGACCGTCCAGCGGTTCGAAGGCGGCGCGGTCATCGTCAACCTGGGGAAGACCGACGCCATCCTGCCGCGGGGCGAGCAGATCCCCGGCGAGAGCTACCACCCCAACGAGCGGATCCGGGCCGTGATCCTGGACGTCCGCAAGGTCGGCCAGCGGGTGAAGATCATCCTCAGCCGGACCCACCCGGACTTCGTCCGGCGGCTGTTCGAGCTGGAGATCCCCGAGATCGCCGACCAGACCATCGCCATCCGCGCCCTGGCCCGCGAGGCCGGCTACCGGTCCAAGGTGGCCGTCACCTCGATCGACGCCAAGATCGACGCCGTCGGCGCCTGCGTGGGCGTGCGCGGGACGCGCATCAAGAACATCGTGGACGAGCTGGGGGGGGAGCGGATCGACATCGTCCGCTGGAACGAGTCGCTCCAGGTCCTCATCCCCAACGCCCTGCAGCCGGCCGAGATCGACGAGGTCATGCTCTGCCACCTGCTGGGCCGGGCGATCGTCCTGGTGCGCGACGACCAGCTCTCGCTGGCCATCGGCCGCCGGGGCCAGAACGTCCGCCTGGCGTCCAAGCTCGTCGGCTGGGACGTCGAGATCATGACGGCCGAGGAGCTGGACGAGGTCATCGAGAAGGCCGTCGCGGCGTTCTCGAAGATCGAGGGGGTCGACGTCGAGCTGGCCGAACGGCTCGTCGAGCAGGGCATCCTCAGCTACGACGACCTGTCCGTGATGGAGATCGCCGACCTCGTGGCCACGATCGAGGGCCTGGACGAAGGGCTGGCCGAGGCCGTCGTCGCCCGCGCCGAGGAGCTGGCCGAGGAGCAGTCGGAGGACCTCCCCCGCCGCAAGTCGGGCCGCAACGCCGCCGCCCTGGCCGACGGCCAGGGCCCGCCCCCGCCGCCGGCCGAAGGCGAGCCGGCCCCCGAAGGCGGAGGCGAGGAGACCCAGGACCCGGACGACGGGAGCGAGCCGGCCTTGCCCGCCGAGCCTCGCGACGAGATCGACCCCGGGTACGACGAGGTCGGGGACGACGAGGCGGCGTCGGACTCGGACGAGGCCGACGAGGAGCCGCGGGACCTCGCCCTGGCCGAGGAGACCTCCAACCGGCCCGCCGCCAACGGCCGCGAGGTGACCTCCCGGCCCAGCGACGCCGACCAGCGCGAGACCAGCCGGCTGGTGACCGACGTCGTCGTGAAGGGGGAGGACCCCCCGACCCTCGACGCCGACCCCGGCCGCGACCCGGAGGTCGCCAAGACCGCCGACGACGAGGAATCCTGAGCGAGCAGCCCCCCCGGCCCGCCCCGGGGCCGGGCCTACCCCACGAATCGAGGATCGCCGCACTCGACCCCCCAACCGCCCCCCGGAATTTCCGCCGCGAGTCGCCGCGGGCCCGTCGATCGGGCTCGCCGCGCGATCCGGCGCGCCGCTACAATAGGAAATATCGAGACGTTCGTATCGCGCCGCGGCCCACGCGGCCGGCCGGAGCCGGTTCCGGGAGGAGTTGCCTTTGTCCACGCGTGTTCACGAGTTGGCGAAAGAGCTGGGATTGAAGAGCCAGGATTTGCTGGATCGGATCCAGAAGTGGAATCTGGACGTGAAGGCGAACGCCCTGGCCGTCGTCGATCCCCCAACCGTGGAGCAGATCCGAGACCTGTTCTCCCGCGAATCGAAGGGGGCCCCCGCGCCCGCCCCGGCCGCGAAGCCCGCCGTCGCGCCGGCCCCCTCCAAGGCCGCGACGCCGGCCCCGGCCGCGACGCCGCCGGCCCCGACGCCCTCGACCGCCGCCGCGCCGGAGCCCCGGCCGGCGGCCCCCGCCGCGGCCCCGCCGACGACCGCCAGGCCCCCGGCCCCCGCGGCCGTCGCGCCGGCCGAGGCGGCCCCGACTCCCGGTCGGCTGGCCCCGACGCCGGCCCCGGCCGCCGCCCCGCCCGCCTCGCGCTCGGCGGGTCCGCTCTCCAGCCACACGCCGCACCGCGGCGCCGCCGCCCCCCGTCCCGAGCCCGGCCCGGCCCCGGCCGGCCCGCCGCAAGGCCACGCCCCCTCGCCCCCCCGCCCCGGGGGGGGGCCCCCCTCCTTCCAACCCCTCAAGCGGAGCGAATACATGAGTTCGGCGGGAATACGCCCCCCGGTCCAGCGCACCGGGGGCCACTCGGCCGCCCCGGTCCATCGGACCGGGGCCTCGCAGGCCGGCGCCCAGGGCGGCGGCCGTCGCGATGAAGGCCGCCGGCCGGGCGACGACGCGGGCGACGCCGCCCGCCGCGACGCCGCCGGCCCGCGCCGCCCGCTCCCCCCCGTGGCGCCCTCGCAGGGCGCCGCCCCCCGGCCCCAAGGTGGGCCGCCCCGCCCGGCCGCGAGCGGGCCCGAGGGGAAGACCCAGCGGGCCGAGAAGCGGATGACCCGCGACGAGATGCTGGCGATGATGCGGGCCGGCCAGATCGGCCCCAACGCCACCGCCGTCCCCCGCCCCGGCGGCCCCGCCCCCCGCCCCGGCGGCCCCGGCGCCCTCGCCGGCCGCCCCGCCGGCCGACCCGGCGCGCCCCCGTCCGGCCCGGCCCGCGGCCCCGTCGCCCGCGGCCCCGTCGCCCCCGGCGCGGTCGGCTTCCCGCCCCCCGTCGCCCCGCCGACCGAGGAGGACGACGATCGCAAGAAGGGGAAGGGCGTCGGCTCCTCCGCCGACCGCGCCGGCCGCCGCGCCCGCCGCAACGAGCGCGCCACCGACCGCCGCGTCTCCTCCCCGATGCCCGCCGCCGCCCTCCTCAACGAGGACGACGAGGCGCGCCGCCGCCGCGGCGGTCGCCGGCCCCACCTCAAGGGGGGCGGCCGGCACTCCTCCACCCTCGCGCCGCGCAAGTCGCACGCCGAGGTGGAGGCCCCGATCAGCGTCCGGACCCTCTCCGAGGCCCTGGGCGTCAAGGCCAACGACCTGCTCCGCAAGCTGATGGCCATGGGCCAGATGGCGACCATCAACGCCAACCTGGACGACGAGCTGGCCGTCATGCTCGCCATGGAATTCGGCATGACGCTCGACGTCGTCCACGAGCGCACCGCCGAGGACGACATCCTCGCCGAGTACGAGCGCGAGTCCGACGAGGACGCCCTCGTGCCGCGGCCGCCGGTCATCACGATCCTGGGCCACGTCGACCACGGCAAGACCTCGCTGCTCGACCGGATCCGCAAGACCAAGGTCGTGCAGTCCGAGAGCGGCGGCATCACCCAGCACATCGGCGCCTACCAGGTCGAGTACAACGGCAAGCCGATCACGTTCGTCGACACCCCGGGCCACGAGGCGTTCACCGCCATGCGGGCCCGCGGCGCCAACGTGACCGACATCGTCGTCCTGGTCGTCGCGGCCGACGACGGCGTGATGCCCCAGACCGTCGAGGCCATCGCCCACGCCAAGGCGGCCGAGGTCCCGATCGTCGTCGCGCTCAACAAGATCGACCTCCCCAACGTCGACACCGCGGCGAACGTCAGCAAGATCTTCGGCGAGCTGTCCCAGCAGGGGCTCAACCCCGTCGAGTGGGGCGGCGACGTCGAGGTCGTCAAGACGTCGGCCTCCACCGGCCTGGGCGTCGACGACCTGCTCGCCACCCTGGAGACCATCGCCGAGCTGCACGAGCTGAAGGCCGACCCCGACCGGCCGGCCACCGGCACCTGCCTGGAAGCCTCGATCTCCGAGGGCCGCGGCGTCGTCGCCACCGTCCTGGTCCGCGAGGGGACGCTCCGCGTCGGCGACGTCGTCGTCTGCGGCGACGGCTTCGGCCGCGTCCGGGCCCTCTTCGACGACTCCGGCCGCCAGGTCGAGGAGGCCGGGCCTTCCTTCCCGGTCGAGATCTCCGGCCTCGACGTCGTCCCGGTCGCCGGCGAGAACTTCGCCGTCACCGACGACATCGCCCGCGCCCGCGAGGTCGCCGACGCCCGCCGCACCCGCACCCGCGACGCGGCCCAGGCCGAACGCCAGACCGTCACGCTCGAGAACCTCTTCAACAAGATGGCCGAGCGCAAGGTCAAGTCGCTCAACCTGATCGTCAAGGCCGACGTCCAGGGCTCCATCGAGGCCATCATCAAGGAGCTGGAGAAGCTCGAGAACCCCGAGGTCCCGATCCGCATCCTGCTGAAGGGCGTGGGCGGCATCACGGAGAGCGACGTCATCCTGGCCGACGCCTCGCAGGCGATCATCATCGGCTACCGCGTCGCCCCCGAGGACCGGGCGATCGCCATGGCGGACGAGAAGGACATCGAGATCCGCCGCTACGACATCATCTACCAGGTCACCGACGACGTGAAGAAGGCCGTCGAGGGCATGCTCGTGCCCGAGATCAAGGAGGTCCACCTCGGCCGGGCGGTCGTCCGCCAGGTCTTCCGGATCTCCAAGATCGGCGTCGTCGCCGGCTGCTTCGTCACCCAGGGCGTCATCGAACGCTCGGCCAAGGTCCGCCTCATCCGCGAGGGCCGCGAGATCTACAAGGGGGCCGTCGACGCCCTCAAGCGGTTCAAGGACGACGTCAAGGAAGTCCCCCAGAACTTCGAGTGCGGCATCAAGATCACCAACTTCGACGACGTGAAGGCCGACGACGTCATCGAGGCCTACCGCGTCGACGTGATCCGCCGCACCCTCTGACGCAACCCCCGCAGGGCCCCGACCCCGCGCGACCCCGGGCCGCGCCGGCATCCGCCGGCCGGCCCGGTCGCCGTCGAGGGCGCGGGCCCGCACGACCATCCCCGTCGCACGACCGGACCGACCCAGGGACGCCGCCCGATGCCCTCCCACCGCAGCCTCCGCATCGCCGAAGCCATCCGCGAGGTCGTCGCCTCGGCCGTCCTGTTCGAAGTCTCCGACCCCCGCGTCCGCGGCGTCACCGTCCTCCGCGTCGAGGTCGGCCACGACCTCCGCAACGCCACCGTCTACGTCACCGTCATGGGCTCCCCCGGCGAGCGCAGCACGGCCATGAAGGGCCTCCGCAGCGCCACCGGCTTCCTCCAGTCCAAGGTCGCCGCCCGGCTCCAGATCCGCTTCGTCCCGATCCTGACGTTCAAGCTCGACGAGGGCGTCAAGAAGTCCGTCGAGATGGGCCGCCTGATCGAGGAGGCCGTCGCCTCCGACCGCAAGCCCGACCCCGCCGAGGGCGACGGGACGGCCGCCGAGCCCCCGGGCCCGGCCGGGGACGACGACGAGGATGGAGACGAGGACGAGGCCGAGGACGACTGAGAGTCCCCCCTCGACCGACCGCCGCCGGCCCGGCCCACGACGAAGCGCTCCCAACCCCAGACAGGTTCATGGCGACTCAAAGCAAGACCCAGTACCTCGCCGATCTCCACGCCTACCTCAAGCGCCGGTACAAGCCCAAGGCCGCCTCGACGGCCGCCCGGCTGCCGGTCATCGACGCCGTCGTCTACGGGATCTGCCACGAGGAGACCACGCGCGAGCAGGCCAACCAGGCCCTCTCCCGCTTCAAGGACCAGTTCTCCGACTGGAACGAGGTCCGCGTCAGTCACCTGGGCGAGTTGCAGGAGGCCCTCGCCGACGTCCCCGACCCGGCCGGGCGCGCCCAGCGGATCCGCAGGTTCCTGCGCCAGCTCTTCGAGAAGACCTACAGCTTCACCTCGCTCGACGTCCTGGCGAAGAAACCGCTCAAGGAGGCTCTGAAGACCCTCCAGGCGTTCGAAGCCTTCTCGTCCGACTACGTCACGGCCACCGTCATCCAGCAGGCCCTCGGCGGTCACGCCATCCCCATCGACTCGGCCGCGCGGGCCGCCCTGGAGAAGCTGGGCCTCCACGAGGACGACGTCCCGACGCTCCGCGGCCTGGTCGAGCGCGCCATCCCCAAGAACCGCGGGGCCGAGTTCCTGGAGCTGCTGGAAGACCTGGCCCACGACCCGGCCGTCGAGAACGACCCCAAGGCCCCGCGCTGGCTCCACCAGGGCAAGCCCGCCAAGGCGGCCAAGGAGGAGCCCGCGAAGGACGCGGCCCCCAAGGCCGAGAAGCCCCAGCCCAAGAAGGCGACCCCGGCGTCGGAGCCCGAGCCCGCCAAGCCCGCGAAGAAGCCCCAGCCCAAGCCCGCCCCCCCCGCGCCCGAGCCGCCCAAGAAGGGCAAGGGCAAGCCGGACGCGAAGTGACGGCCCGATCGTGGGGCGTCGCTTCGCGCCCCTCGCCGCTCCGTCCCAAGCATCGGAGAGCGAGGATGGCCCCCCCTTCTCCCCTCGTGGGAGAAGGTGCCCCAGAGGGGCGGATGAGGGGGGCGCGACCGCAAGCCGCCGACTTCAAAGCCCAGCCCACGCCGGCCTGGTGATGCGGAGGCGTTCGCCCCCTCATCCGGCCTTCGGCCACCTTCTCCCACGAGGGGAGAAGGATGCTTGGCATGATCGGGTGAAGATGTCGTGCGGCCGGCATGCCCTCCCGAGCCCCGGCGGGAGAGGGGCCGCTTGAGGGTCGCCGTGGATGGGCGGCGTATGGTCGCCCTCCCGCGGGTCAGCCCGCGAGGACTTCCTCGGGGATGTTGTCGTTGGCGTAGACGTTCTGGACGTCGTCGTTCTCGTCGAGCATGTCCCGGAGCTTCAGCATCTTCTTCCCGGCCTCGACGTCGAGGTCGACGGAGGTGGACGGGATGTAGCTGGTCTCGGCGCTCTCGGTGGCGATCTTGGCGTCTTCGAGCGCCTTGCGGACGGCCTCGAACTGCTGGGGGGCGCAGGTGACCTCGTAGTAGCCGTCGACCAGCTCGACGTCGTCGGCGCCGGCCTCCAGGGCGACTTCCATCAGGGCGTCTTCCTGGACGTGCTTGGGGTCGACGACGAAGAGGCCCTTGAAGGCGAAGAGGTAGCTGACGCACCCCGTCGCGCCGAGGTTGCCGCCGGCCGCGTCGAACAGCCGTCGCAGCTCGCCGGCGGTGCGGTTGCGGTTGTCGGTCAGGACCTCGCACAGGACGGCGACGCCGGAGGGGCCGTAGCCCTCGTAGATGATCTCTTCGAAGTTCTCGGCGCCCAGCTCGCCGGTGGCCTTCTTGATGGAGCGTTCGATGTTGTCCTTGGGGCAGGAGACCGAGCGGGCCTTGTCGATGGCGTAGCGGAGGCGGAGGTTGGCCGTCGGGTCGGGGCCGCCGTTGCGCGCGGCGACGTAGATCGCCCGGCAGAGCTTGCTGAAGAGTTTCCCGCGCTTGGCGTCGACCAGGCCCTTGCGGTGGGCGATGTTCGCGGAGTGGGAATGTCCTGCCATCTCGGGTCTCGGCTCCTGGTCACGTCGGTCGAATCGCGTCGGTGGGCGTGGCGTCGGCCCGTCCGGGGCGGCGTGGCTCGGCTTCGCGTCGATCGAGCCGCGCCCGGTCGGCTCAGGGGTTGGTGCCGGTGGAGGCCCGGGGGGCCTTCTCGGTGGCGTCGAGGGAGGCCAGCTTCTTGCGGATCTCTTCCAGGCGCTTGTCCGGGGGCTCGCTGCGGGCGGCGGCCTCCTCGGCCTCGCGCCAGGAGGCGCGGGCCTTCTCGACGTCCTGGAGCTGGAGGTAGACGTCGCCCAGGTGGTCGGGGAGGGTGGCGTCGGGCTGGGCCTGGCCCATCTTCTCGGCCTGGCGGTGCAGCTCGACGGCCTTCTCCAGCGGCTCGGCGGCCTCCTTGAGCTTCCCCTGCTTGAACAGGGCCCAGCCCAGGCTGTCGAGGTAGGCGTAGTTGTCCGGGTCCTCCTTCAGGGCCTTGCGGATCATGGCCTCGGCCTTCTCCAGGTTCTTGCCCTGGTCGGCGTAGAGGTAGCCCAGGTCGTTGTTGATGCCGGCGTCGTCGGGGTAGCGTTCCAGGGCGGCCTCCAGCTCGGCCTCGCCGTTGGCGAAGTCGCCCTGGTTGACGTAGGCGACGGAGAGCTGGCCGTAGATCATCCGGAGCAGCTCGTCGCGGCCCCCGCCGGAGTTCCGCTTGAGCATGTCGCGGAACAGGGCGACGGCCTCCTCGTTGCGGCCGTGCTTGGAGAGCATGCTCCCCAGCAGCATCTCGTACATCGGGTTGCCGGGCTCGTCCTGGATCAGCTTGCGATAGATGGCGACGGCCTCGTCGACCTGGCCCAGCTCGGCCAGGACGTCGGCGGCCTGCCGCCGCTCGTCGGGGTCGGCCGGGGCCTGCTTGATCGCCTCGCGGATCGCCTCCAGCGCCTTGTCGTCCTGGCCGGCGCGGTGGTAGAAGTTCGCCTGGAAGGCGAGCCAGCGGGACTTGCGCTCGCCCGGGAACTTGGCGAACATCTCGGCGAGGGTCGCGGCGGCCTCGCCGTGGCGCTTCAGGAGTTGCTCGGTCTGGGCGACCTCGATGTAGAGCAAGGGGTTGGGGGCCTTGCCCAGCATCAGGCGCTGGAGCTTGAGCAGGCGTTCGAGCCGGCCGGGGCGGGCGTCGCGGTCGCCGCCGCCGACGGCGACCTCGCCGAGCACCTTGAACGCCTGGGCCTCCGGGAGGCCCGGCGGGTCGGCGGTGAGCTGCTTCAGGCCCTCGTCCAGGATCGCGTCGGCCAGGGCGTCGTCGGCGGCGACCGCGAGGATCTGGGGCCGGACGGCGATCTCGCCCTGGGGGCGGGCGACGGCCTCGCAGAGGACCTTCAGCAGGTCCGGGACCTTTTTCCGCTTGACGAGCGAGGCGGCCAGGGCCCGGTACGTCTGGGGGTTGGCCTGGCTCGCCAGCAGGCCCTTGTACAGGGCCTCGGCCTTCTCGACCTGCCCCGTCTCGCGGTAGCGGTCGGCCAAGACGTACTGGAGCGGGACGTTCTTGGAGTCGCGGCGGGCGGCCTCCTCCAGGCGGGGGGTGATCTCGGCCTCGCGGTTGAGCGCCTTGAGCACGCGGCCCATCAGCTCATACGCCTCGATCCCCTGCGGCTGCCGCTTCAAGTAGCGTTCCACCAGCGCCAGGGCCTTGTCCCCCTGGTTGGCCTTCAGGTAGGACTCGGAGAGGACCAGGGGGATCTGGGGGTTGTTCTCGTCGTAGACCAGGCCCCGTTCGAGGGCCTTCAGGGCGGGCTCGTCGCGGCCGGCGGCGAGGAAGATCAGGCCGAACTCCAGGTAGCGGGCGGCCGGATCCGGGCCCAGGATGCGCTGGACGTCGGCCGGGGTCAGCTTGTTGGACTCCTTGTCGTCCAGTTCGGCCATGACCTTGACGTAGGCGTCGGCGGCCTGGGCGGCGTCGTTCAGCGGGCCCGCGTAGAGCCGGCCCAGCTCGAACCAGGCGACGATCCGGCCGGCGGCGTGCTCGGCGAGCTTGGGGTTGGCCAGGACCTCGCGCAGCAGCGCCTCGCCGGCGCGGAAGTCGCGCCGCTTGTCGACGTAGAACTCGAACAGCCGTTCGAGCGTCTCGGTGTCGCTGGGGTCGGCGGCCAGGGCCTTCTTGCCGAACTCCACCGCCTGCTCGGGGCGGGCCAGCGGGCCGACGTACAGCCGGCTCAGCCGACGGGCGATCGCCACGGAGTCGGGGTCGAGCTTGTACGCCTCCTCCAGCGCCTCGGCCGCGGCGGCGAACCGGCGGCGGTCCTCCAGGGCCCTCGCCGCGGCGTAGAGCCGCACGGCCTCCACCCGCTTGCGGTCCTCGACCGACTGCGGCGCCTGCGGCACGAACGGCCTCGGCGGCTCGGAGCCGGGGCGGTCGAACAGCTCCGTCACGTCCGGCTTCGGCTCGGCCGGCACCTCGGCCTTGGGGGCCGGGGCCGCCTCGACGTTCGGGGCCGCCGGGGCCTGCGCCCGGGCCGTCCCCCATCCCGCGGCCAGCGCGAACGCCGCCCAGCCCGCCCGACTCGCCGCAGACCATCGGATCGGCCCGACCATGTTCACGTCTCCCCGTCCTCGATGCCGTCCCGTCGCTGCGACGGTCCTTCGTCGCCGTCCCGATCCGGCGCGTACCCGCCGACGATCCCCCCCATCCTATCAGCCCCCTCCCCCGCCTGCCAAGTCCGGCCGCGACCCCTTGACGTCGTCGTCGATCGCGGTAAATCTACTTGCATAGACGACCGCGGCCCGCGGAGGATTCGCCCATGGCGGAGGTCCAGCTCGGACGGTTGCAGTTCCGGATCATGCAGGTGCTTTGGGACCGCGGCCGCGCCAGCGCCCGCGAGATCACCGAGGCCCTGAACGAGGCCGAGCCGACAGCCCACAGCACGGTTCAGACGCTGCTGCGCCAACTGGAGGCCAAGGGGGCGGCCGGGCACGAGGCCGACGGCCGGACGTTCGTCTTCTTCGCGAAGGTCCCGGAGGACCGCGTGAAGCGGACGGCCGTGCGCGACGTGCTGGAGCGGGTCTTCGGCGGCGACGTCGGCGGCCTGCTCGCCCACCTGATCAAGTCGGAGGGGCTGTCTCGCAAGGAGCTGGACGACCTCCGCGCGATGATCGACGAGGCCCGCAAGGACGGCAAGGGAGGTGCGCGATGATCGACGCGACGAGCTTCGGCGTGGCCTGGCTGGTCCGATCCACGGCGTTGCTGGCGGCGGGCCTGGTCGCCGGGCGGCTGCTCCGGAGGCGCGGTCCGGCGGTGCAGTCGGCGGTCTACCGGGCGACGCTGGCCGCCGTGCTCGCCTGCCCGGCGGCGTCGGCCCTGCTCGGGGCGATGGGCGTGGCGGGCTTCGCCCTGCGGCCGGCCGAGGCCCCCGCGCCGGCCGCGCCACAAGTCGCGTCCGCATTCGTCCCGGCCCTTCCGGACGCGACCCCGGAGGCGGCGTATGACGACGTGGAGCCTGAGGTCGCGTCCCTCGAACCGGGCCCGGCGCCCGATCCCGTCGCGCGAGGCGCGGAAGACCCCGCGGCCGGCCCCTTCCCCTGGATGGCGGCCGGGGCGTCGATCTGGGCGCTGGGGGCGTCCTTGCTCCTGGCCCGGATGGCGATGCAGCAATTCCGCGTGGCGCGGCTGCGGGCGACGGCGACCGACGTCGACGCCGAGTCTCGCTCGCTCTGCGACGCCCTGGCGCGAGCCCTGGGCGTGACGACGCCGAGGCTGGGGCGATCGCCGTTCGTCCCCGGCCCCTGCCTGGACGGCCTGCTGCGGCCGATGATCCTGCTGCCCGAGGAGGTCGACGGCGACGAGCGCGACGCGATCGCCCACGAGCTGGCGCACCTGGCCCGTCGCGACGCCTGGTGGAACCTGGCGCGTCGGCTGGCGTCGGCGCTGCTGTGGCCGCAGCCGCTCGCGTGGCGGCTCTCGCGGCGGCTGGAGGCGACGGCCGAGGAGGTCTGCGACGACGTCGTGGTCTCCCTCGGCGCGGATCGTTCCCGCTACGCCGACCTCCTGGTGGCGACGGCCGGCCGGGGCGTGACGCCCCTCGCGCCGGCGGCCGTGGGGATGGTGTCGCTGCGGTCGGCGTCGGCGCGTCGGGTCGCGCGGATCCTCGACGCCTCGCGCCCGCTCTCCACCCGGGCGGGGCGTCGGGCGGTCGCGGCCGTCCTGGCTGTCGGCCTGGCCGCCACGGGCTTCGCCGGCCTGTTCAACGTGGCGCGGAAGGCCGAGGCCGAGCCGCCGGCGCCCGCGGAGGACGTCGCGCCGGAGCCGCCCGCCGCCGCCGAGCCCGGCGCGGTCGCGGGCCAGGTCGTGGACGAGGCCGGGCGCCCCGTCGCGAGGGCGACCGTCGCGGCGTGGCGGTCGATCTATGTGGACGAGGCGTTGCAGGCCGTCCCCCGCGAGGTCGCCCGCACGGCCGCGGACGACGACGGCCGGTTCCATCTGCCCGCCGAGGCGTTGAAGGACGGCGTGCGGGTCGTCGTGCTGGCCTCGGGCTTCCACGCGGCCGTCGGTCCGGCCCGGAATCTCCTCGACCCGAGCGCCCCGGTCCTCCTCCGGCGCGGCGAGCCGACGACGATCGAGGGTTTCATCGACGGCCCCGAGGGCCGGCCCGTCGCCGGGGCCCGCGTCGAGGTCCGCTCCGCCTATCCGGTCGATCCGACGGAGTCCGACGCCCATCATGCCCGGGTGATCTTCGGGGGCGTGGAGATTCCCGCGTCGGTCCTGGGCATCGGGCCCGCGACCACCGACGCCGACGGCCGGTTCCGCATCGACGGCCTCTGCCGCGGCGACGGCGCGGACCTGCGGATCTCGGGCGTCGACGTCGCCGACCGGGCGACGCGCGTCGTCCTGCGGCCGGCGACGAAGCCGCCGGTCGGGCCTCTCCGGTCGTCCTGGTCGCGGCTCGACGACGGCAAGGTCCACGAGCTGCCCGTCGAGGTCGCGATGGAGGCCGCCCGAGCGGTCGAGGGCGTGGTGCGCGACGTGGACTCCGGCGAGCCCATCGCGGGGGCCATCGTGTCGGCCTCGTTCGTGTCCGCCCGCCAACTGGCGTCTCGCGTCCCCCGGGACGAGGCGCAGGCCGCCGTGATCGCGAAGTGGTCGCCGCCGATCGGCTGGCCGCCGGCGGTCGACGTGGACCTGACCGCGATCACCGACGCCCAGGGCCGCTATCGGATCGCCGGCGCACCCCGGGACGACGCCTTCGACCTGGCCCTCGCCGTCTTCCCGCCGGCCGACGGCCCGTACCTCCACACCCGGTCGCGTCTCGTCCCCCGGACGGCCGAGGCGAGGCCGATCGCCTTCGACATCGACCTGAAGCGGGGCGTGTTGATCGAAGGGAGGGTCCTTGATGAGCGCGGGGTGCCCGTCGACGCCCTGGTCGATTACTACCCCTCGCTGGCCAACCCGGACGCGAAGGCGCTGCCGCAGTTCGATCCCAACGTCCTGATCCTCCCCTGGGGCCATCGCCACCGCACCGACGCCGAGGGCCGCTTCCGCTTGCCGGGCCTCCCGGGCGCGGGCGTCGTGGGCGTGCGGGCGGCGAACCCCTACGAGTTGCGGGCCGGCCTGGGGGCCGACGGGCTGGCGACGACGAACGACGGCCATAGCCTGGCCGTCTACGATCAGGTCCGGCCGACCGACTTCAACGCCGTGAAGGCCGTCGAGATCCCCGAGGGCGTCGCGACGTTCGCGGCGGGCGAGGTCCGGCTCGACCGCGGCCGGGACGTCAGGCTCCGGGTGGTGGACGAGGCGGGGCGGCCGGCGATCGGCGCCCTGGTCGGCGGGACGTCGCCGCGCCTGCCCGGCCTCGTGACCGGCGTCCCGGTCGATGAGAACGGTGAGGTCGCGATCCGGGCCCTCGCCCGCGGCGAGCGCCGGGCGATCCGCATCCGGCACGGCGAGGGGAAGCTGGGCGCGTTCCTGGCCCTGTCGGCCGAGGACGTCCCCGAGGGCCGCCCCCTGGTCGTCACGATCCGCCCGTTCGGGTCGGTCTCGGGGCGATTCGTCGACTCCTGGGGCCGTCCCGTCGCCGGCCGGGCGACGCTGGGGATGACCGCCTCCGAGGTGGACGCGATACGGGCCGGCACGAGCGTCCGGACCGTCGAGGTGGACGCCCAGGGACGGTTCCGGATCGACGACCTGTTGCCCGGCGAGGGCTTCGGCATCCTGTGGCTCCCCCGCGCGATGCCCCGTCGGGACGTCATCCCGGGCCGGATCCCGGGAGGGTTCTCCTCCTTCCTCCCGATCGGCCCCCTGAAGGTCGAGCCCGGCCGCACGGCCGACCTGGGGACGATCGACGTCGACTCCGGCCGCCGCGCCGACGAGCCGGGGCCGGCCCAGATACCGCCTCCGAAGGGGGAGGCGCGGCTCGTCCGGACGGGTGCGGGGGGGGATGAGATATTCTGAAAAGCCGGCCGTCTCTGAGTCTGGGGCGGCCTTCGTAACGGCCTTCCCCCCTGGCGGGGGAAGGTGGCCCGCAGGGCCGGATGAGGGGGACGACGCACCAGACGGCCGTCGGGATTCGCGCCGGCCCGTTCGGGCGGGACTTCGGATCCCGACGGGCCTCGTGCTTCGCGTCCCCCTCATCTGACCGCTTCGCGGTCTGTCTTCCCCCGTGAGGGGGGAAGACCGTTCGTGTCGGGGTCGCCCCGAAATCCGGGGCGGTCGGTGAAAAAGCGCCAACCAGACCTCCCCCGAGTTGCACTCTCTCCATCGGCCGCCTCGTCCGGGGCGATGGAGACATTGGAAGCGGGTGCAGACGGGAGGATTCCATGAAGCGGATCATCTTCGGGGCCGTCGCCCTGGGGCTCGGTCTCGGCCTCGGCGGCGCGCCGGCGCGGGCCGCCTTGATGGCGGAGGCGACGATCTCGGCGACCGACAACGGGTCGTCGTACGACTACGCGATCGTGCTGACGAACACGAGCACCGCCGGCGAGACCATCGGCACGTTCTGGTACGCGTGGATCCCGGGCCAGGACTACCTGAAGACCTCGCCGATCTCGACCACCTCGCCGGCCGGCTGGTCGGCGACGATCACCCACGTCCCGGACGTGCCGACGAACGGCTACGCGATCGCCTGGACGTCCGGGACCTTCGCCTCGAACGACCCGGCTTTCCGCCTGGCGGCGGGGGATACGGCGACCTTCGGCTTCCGGAGCGTCGACGCGCCCGCCGAGGTCTTCGGGGATTCCCTCTTCTTCGACAACCCGCCCGTGGGGACGTCGTTCGTCTATATCGGCCAGCAGTTCGGCGACCCGGGGTTCCGGTTCGTGGTGGCGGCCGTGCCCGAGCCCTCGTCGCTGGCCCTGGCGTCCGTCGCGGGGCTCGCCGCGGCGGGGGCGGCCCTGCGGCGTCGGCGGGGCTGAAATCCGCGCGAGGACTATCCCGATCCCGGCGGCGTCCCTATCCTTGACTCATCCGGCCGCATCCCGCCGTCGGGATCGCCCCACTCTTTGAGTGCCGCAGCGCCCCGGCCGGGAGCCGGGGCGGCGGCGTTTCGGAGGCCGAGGCGCATGGCATCTTCCCTGATCGACGATCGGGCCTCGACGACGGACGCGGTGGCGGGCGAGGGCGACCGGGCCCTGCTCGACCGCTTCCTAAACGACCGCGACGAGGCGGCCTTCGAGCGGCTGGTGGCCCGGCACGGGCTGAAGGTGCTGGCGGCCTGCCGCCGCCGGCTGGGGCCGGGCCAGGACGCCGAGGACGCCTATCAGGCCACGCTCCTCCTCCTGGCGACCCGGGGCGGCTCGATCCGGAGCACGGGCGACCTCGGCGCCTGGCTCTGCGGGGTCGCCCGCCGCGTGGCCGCCCGCGCCCGGATGAAGGCCGACCGCCTCCGCCGGCTGGAGGGGGCGCCGGTCGACTTCAGCCGGGTCGCCGACCGCCGCGAGCGCGGGCCGGCCGACGACCTCCGCCCCGCCCTGCGCGCCGAGATCGAGCGGCTGCCGGAGAAGTATCGCCGGCCGATCGAGCTGTGCTACTGGGACGGCCTCACCAGCGAGCAGGCCGCGACCCTCCTGCGCTGCCCCGCCGGGACGCTCAAGTGGCGGCTGGCCCAGGCCCGCGAGGACCTCCGGGGCCGCCTCGGCCGCGCCGGGATCGCGCTGGCGGCGCTCCTCGCCTGGATGGCCCGCCCGCGGCCGGCGTCGGCCTCCGAGGCGCCCGTCGCGCCCCCCGCCCGCCTGGACGAGGCGGCCGTCGAGCTGGCCTCGCGGGCCCGCGAGGCCGCCGCGTCGGCCCCGGCCTCGTCGCCCGCCGTCCCCCCCGCCGGCGCGCGGGGCCGTCGCCTGATCCGGCTCATCCCGCTGCTGATCCTCGCGGCGGCGTTCTTCGCCTACGTCTGGGAGGGGCGGACCTTCGCCCGCGTCCACGAGCTGGCCGCCTCGCTCGGGCTGGTCGAGGCCCCGCGCGGCTGCCATTAGGAGATCGACCGACCGCCGATGCGTTGACGGCGGCCCCGCCCGCGGGCGATCATGCAGACATTCGGCCCGGCCGAAGTGGGCCGGGTCCCGTCGGGCGTGGATCGGGGCGGCGCGCGTGGAACCGACGTCCCTCAGCTTGCTGGACCGGCTCAGGTCGGCGCGTCCGGACGCGTCCGACTGGGACCGCCTGCACGGCCTGTACCTGCCGCTGATCCGCGGCTGGCTGGGGCGCGTCCCGGGCCTGGGCGCCGAGGCCGACGACCTGGCGCAGGACGTCTTCGCGGTCCTCATCCGCGAACTCCCCCGCTTCGACCGCCGCCGCGAGGGCTCGTTCCGCGCCTGGCTGCGCCAGGTGGCCGTGAACCGCGTGCGGTCCCACCGCCGGCGCGGCCGGCGCATCCCCGTCGCCGGGCTCGACCCGGCCGAGGGATTCCTGGACCGCCTCGCCGACCCCGCCGGCGACCTGGCCCGCGAGTGGGACCGCGAGCACGACCGGTTCGTCTTCGACCGCCTCCTGGAGGTCGTCCGGCCGGACTTCGCGCCCGCGACGTGGGAGGCGTTCCGCCGGTTCGCCCTGGACGGCCTCCCCGCCGCCGAGGTCGCCGCCGGGCTGGGCCTGTCCGAGAACGCCGTGATCCGGGCCAAGTCGCGGATCCTCAAGAGGTTGCGGGCCGAGGCGGGGGATTTCCTGAGCTGATCGGATTTTTCGAGGCATGTCGGGGCCGGACGCCGCCTTTCCCTCTCGTGATCGATCGCGACGCAGCCCCCGGAGGACGACCGATGCCCGACCACCCCAGCGAAGCCGACCTCCGGGCCTACGGCCTGGGCCGCCTCGACGACGCCCCGGCCGCGGAAATCGCCGCGCACCTGGACGCCTGCCCGGCCTGCCGCCGCCGCGCGGCCGAGGCGTCGTCCGACTCGTTCCTGGGCCGGCTCCGCGACGCCCGCGCGGCGGCCGGGGGCGGGGCCGAGCCGTCGCCGCAAGCCGTCGCCGCCCGGTCCGCGACCGGCGGCCGGGACGCCGAACCGCCGCCGGCCGACTCGCTCCCCCCCGGCCTGGCCGACCACCCCGACTACACGATCCTCCGCGAGCTGGGCCGCGGCGGCATGGGCGTGGTCTACCTCGCCCACAACACCATCATGGGCCGCGACGAGGTGCTGAAGGTGATGGGCGCCCACATCATGGAGCGCCCGGGGATCTTCGACCGCTTCCAGCGCGAGATCCGCGCCGTGGCGAGGTTGCATCACAAGAACATCGTGACGGCGTACTCGGCGTTCCGGCTCGGCGGCGGGCTGGTCTTCGCGATGGAGTACGTGGAGGGGATGGACCTGGCCCGGCTCATCAAGGTGAAGGGCCCGCTGCCGGTCGTCCACGCCGCCTACTTCGCCCAGCAGGCCGCCCGCGGCCTCCAGCACGCCCACGAGCGCGGGATGGTCCACCGCGACATCAAGCCCCACAACCTGATGCTCACCCACGACGGCGACCTGCGCGTCGTCAAGATCCTCGACTTCGGCCTGGCCAAGGCCACCCGCGAGGGGCACGTCGACGCCGCCCTGACGCAGTCGGGCCAGGCGCTGGGGACGCCGGACTACATCGCGCCGGAGCAGATCCTCAACGCCCCCGACGTCGACGTCCGGGCCGACGTCTACAGCCTCGGGTGCACGCTCTACTTCTTCCTCACCGGCCGCGCGCCGTTCCGGGGGAACTCGCTGTACGACCTCTACCAGGCCCACATGTCGCGCGAGGCCGACCCGCTGAACCGCATCCGTCCCGACGTCCCCTCCGGCCTGGCGGCCCTGGCGTCCAAGATGATCGCCAAGGACCCGGCCGACCGCTTCCAGACCCCCGCCGAGGTCGCCGACGCCCTGGCCCCCTTCCTGAAGAAGGCCGCGGCCGACCCCCGCCCGGCGACGGCCCCCCCTCGCCCCGCGGCGACCGACCCGGCCGTCGAGCTGACCCGCGACGACCGCCCGATCCCGACCCCTCCCCCGATCCCGAAGCCGACGGCCGCCTCGCCCGACAAGCCCGCCCCCCCGGAAGCGATGTGGACGAGCCTGATCGACTTCCGCGACACCGAGGCCGCCGGCCGCTCCGCCACACCCCCGCCCGTCGTGCTACCGGCCCGCACCGCGGCCCGGGGGAAGCTGCCGCCGCGGGCCGTCGCGATCGGCCTGGGCGCGCTGGGGACGCTCCTGGCCCTGGCCCTGCTCGCCGCCCAACTCTTCGTCCGCACGCCGGACGGCACCATCGTCTTCGACGACCTGCCGAAGGACGCCGTCGTGACGGTCGACGGCGCGAAGGTCGACGTCGCCTGGGCCGAGGGCGACGCCGGCCGCGTCTCCGTCGCCGCCGGCCCCCACGGCCTGGAGGTCCGCCAGGGCCGCGTGAAGCTCTACGGCGACCGCGTCACCGTCGACGCCGGCAAGCCGTTCTCGATCCGCCTCGAACGGCCTGGAGTCGTTCCCGAGGGGTCGGCGCCGAGGGGGGACGTCGCCTCGCGGGCGACGTCGGCCGAGGGGGCCGCGCCCGCTCCGACGTCCGCGGCGGTCGTCCCGGCGGATGACGCGAACCCCTGGCCCGCCGCCGAGACGCCCGACGGCGAGATCCGGGAGGGGTGGTTCGCGGCGGCGGTCAGCCCGGACCTCCGCCGCGCGATCTGGGACGGCCCGAACGGCGTCTTCCACATCGTCTCGGCCGCCGGCGACCGCGCCCCGATCGACGTGGACGCCTCCAAGCATTGGGTCTGGCACATGGATTTCAGCCCCGACGGCGAACACGTCGCCAGCTCCGGGAACGACGACCTCGTCAAGATCTGGGACGCCTCCACCGGCGCGCTGGTGCGCGAGCTGCGGGGCCATACCGCCGGCGTCCTCAGCTTCGCCTACAGTCGCGATGGCAGACGCCTGGCGTCGGCGGGCATGGACGCGACGGTCCGCATCTGGGACGTGGAGAGCGGGGCCCTGCAAGCGACCCTGAACGGCCACACCGACAACGTCTGGTGCGTCGCCTTCAGCCCCGACGGCCGACGCCTGGCCAGCGGCGAGGGGAACTACGAGGACCGGACGAAAGGGCCCGGCCAGGGGAAGGTCCTGCTGTGGGACCTGGAAGCCGGATCGTCGGTCGCCCTGGACGAGCATGACATGAGGGCGGCCGCCGTCGCGTTCAGCCCCGACGGCCGACGCCTGGCCACCGCCTCCTTCGACAAGACCGTGAAGGTCTGGGACGTCGAGGCGCGTCGCTGCATCGCGACGCTTCGAGGGACGGACGCCTGCCGGACGGCCGTGGCGTTCAGCCCGGACGGCCGGCTCATCGCCGAGGTCGGGCGCGACGGCGTCGCCCGGGTCTGGGATGCGTCCGATTTCTCGCTCGTCGTCGCGAGAGAGGGGCTCGCGAATTTCGTCCGATTCAGCCCCGGCGGCGGCTGGATCTACACCGGCGGGCCGGCCAACCTCAAGGCGTGGAGGATCCCGCGGCCCGCCGCCTCGGCCCCGACGGCCTCGCCTCCGGCCCCGCCCGCCCCCGCCGACGGCTTCACGCCGCTGTTCAACCGCTGGGATCTCGGCGGCTGGGAGCAGGATCCAAACCAGCCGGGCGATTGGCGGGTTGAGAACGGCGTCCTGGTCGGGACGACGCCCAAGCGGGGCTATCTCAACACGATCCGGCGCGATTACAAGGACTTCCGCCTTCGTGTCGAGGCCCGGATCAACGACGGCGGGGACGCGGGCGTCTTCGTCCGCTCGGATCCTCCGAACCTGACCGCCTATGAGGCCCAGATCAACAGCACGAACCGCGACCCGAGCCGGACGGGGAGCCTCTTCCGCCCGCCCGCCGGCATCGCCGTCGCAGCCGTCCGCGAGCCGCTTGTTGGGCCCGACGAGTGGTTCACGATGGACGTGGCCGTCGAGGGGGCGCACGTCGTCGTCAAGGTGAACGGCCGCGTCACGGCCGATTACATCGACCCCGATCCCCTCCCCGCGGGCGCGATCGCCCTCCAGGTCCACGACGCCCGGAGCCGCGTCGAGTTCCGCAGGATCGAGATCAAGGAGCTGGACGCCGCGCCTCCGGTCGTCGCCCCCGCCCCGGCCGTCGCCGCCGCCGACGGCTTCACGCCGCTGTTCAACGGCCGCGACACGACCGGCTGGAAGACGCACGCCGGCCAGCCCGGCGACTGGCGCGTCGAGGGCGGCGTGCTCATCGGGACGGCCCCGGGCGCGAGCCACCTCTACACGACGCGCGGGGATTATGAGGACTTCGAGCTGCGCGTCGAGGCGAGGATCAACGGCGGCGGCAACAGCGGCGTCCTGTTCCGCGCGTCGGACGATCCCAGGCCGAAGTGGCCCCAGGGGTACGAGGCCCAGGTCTACGCCGGCGAAGGGCCCCAGACCGGCAGCCTGTACCGCGTGGCCGGCGCCCCCGTGGGAACCCTGAGCCGTCCCGTGGACGCCCCCACGCGCCTGACGAAGCCCGACGACTGGTTCACGATGAACGTCGTCGTCCGGGGCGATCACGTCGTCGTCAAGGTGAACGGCCAGAGCGCCGCGGACTACGTCGACCCCCGGCCCTTCGCGTCGGCCGGCTACATCGTCCTCCAGGTCCACGACGCCCGGACCCGAGTCGAGTTCCGCAAGATCGAGATCAAGGAGCTGGCCGCCGCGCCGAGGCCCGCCCCCGCCCCGCGCGAGGGCTTCTCGCGGATCTTCAACGGGACGGACCTCTCCGGCTGGACGGTCGACAGCGGGCCGAAGGACGGCTGGACGGTCGAGGGCGGGGCGCTTACGGCGAAGGGGCCGGGCGACTACCGCAAGGCGGGCTTCCTCCTCAGCGACCGCGATTACGGCGACTTCCGGCTCCGCTTCGAGTATCAGGCGTCCCCGGGCGCGAACAGCGGCGTGACGTTCCGGGCCCGGCCGGGGGAGTTCGAGGGGGCCGTCGCCCACCCGCTCCAGATCGAGCTATTCGACAGGGATCATCCCGACCTGAAGAACGGGACGTTCTTCTGGTCGACGAGCTTCCGGGCGGCGGATACGGAGCCGCCCGCGCGTCCCGCCGAGATGAAGCCGACGGGCGAATGGAACGCCGTCGAGCTGACCGTCCGCGGCGACGTGATGGCCTTCGCCGTCAACGGCCGCGAGGTCCAGAGAGCCCGGCTGGATGCGCTCGCCGGGCGGCCCGGCGCGAACCCCGCCCTCGGGCGTCGGCGGGGGAGGATCGGCTTCCAGTGCCACACGGGGACGGTCCGGTTCCGGAACGTCGAGATCATCGGTCTCTGATCGGGGGCCGCCACGGGGCCGGATCGAGGGCGAACCAGCGTCGGAGGTCTCCATGTCAGGGTCAAGGGCGAAGGTTCGCGTGGAAGAGGCGTTCGCGACGGCCACCACGGCGGTCGAGACCGACGAGGAGGTCCGCCGGTTGCAGAGATCGCGAGGGCGGGGCGACGGAGAGCCCGCTCTGAGGTCCCGGCCCGTCGACCGGCCGCCCATGGCCGTGCTGACGGTCTGCGACGACGGCTCCGACGAGGGGGAGGAGATCCGCCTCCGCGGCGACCGCTTCATCATCGGCCGCACGGCCGGCGACCTGACCATCCCCCACGACGGCCGGATCTCGTCGCGGCACGTCGAGGTCGCCCGCCGCGAGGTCGACGGCGCGATCCGCTGGGTCGTCTCCGACCTCCGCAGCCGCAACGGCCTGTTCGTCCGCGTCTCCTGCGCGACGCTGGCCGACGGCTCCGAGTTCCTCGTCGGCCGGGGCCGCTATCGCTTCGACGCCCCCCGCCCCGCGCCGGAACGTCCCGGCCGGACCCGCGGCCACGGCGACGCGCCCGCCGCGCCGGGCGTGTCCGAGATGCTCGCCGGGGGCCTCGGGGCGCGCGTCGTCCTCGACCCGGCGGCGGAGTGCTGGATCGGCTCCGACCCCTCGTGCCTCATCCTCCGCCCCGACGACCGCTTCTGCGACCGCCGCCACGCCCGCCTCCGCGCCGACGGCCGCGGCCGATGGCGGCTCGACCACGCCGGCGCCCTCAACGGCGTCTGGCTCCGCGTCGACCGCGTCGTCGTCGAGCGCTCGCTCCACTTCCAGGCCGGAGAGCAGCGGTTCCGCCTCCGGGCCTGATCGGGCGGGCCCGGGTCATCGCACGCCGGTCGCCGAGATCTGCGACGTCCCCAGCGTGAACGTGTTGGCGCCGGGCTTCGGCCGGGCGACGAGGCGCGGGACCTCGACGTGGGCGAAGAAGTCGTAATTCGGCTTCTCGAACTTCTTGACGTGGTCGGCCAGCGACTCGTTCGGGCCGAGGTGGGCGAAGTCGACGAACGGCAGCGTCGAGGCCGCCGACTCCCACGCGACCTGCCCCTGGTACGTCAGCTTGACCGAGCTGATGTGGGGGCGCACCTTGAAGTTGTCCGTGCGGAAGCCCGCCCCCATCGTCCGGTACGAGACGTCCTCCTCCTTGCCCTGCGCCATCGCGGCCGAGAGGACCAGCGGCGACCCCGCGGCCACCTTCGCCTGCACCTGGGCGAGCCGGGCCGTCAGCGACTCGACCACCTTCGGCCGCTGCGAGGCGTCGGGGATCCCGTTCACGTCGATCGTCACCGCGGCTCCGGGGCGGAGGACGAAGTAGTCGGGGTCGGCGAGCGCCTGCTTCAGCGCGTGGACCGCGGCCGGCTGCGGGATCCGCGCGGGGACCACGGCGCTCGGCTGGTTGTGGGGGGCGTGGAGGAGGAACCAGCAGAGCCCCGTGCGGTCGCCGACGACCGTCTCGCCGCCGTCGTACTGCCAGAGCTTCACCTGGCTGTCGACGTCGATGATGAACCGATCGCCCACCAGGACGTGGTCGTCGTCGGTCCAGATCGGCGGCGAGCCGGCCTGGACGGCGACCGGCGCCAGCAGGATGTCGCGGTGCAGCGACCCGTCCTCCGTGTTCCAGGCGTACAGCTTGCCCGCGCTCACGCAGGCGAGCCGCTTGCCCGAAGGGCTGAACCCCAGCGCGGGCCAGGCGGAGTGCGTCACGGGCATCGGCTGCAACGCCGCGACCCGGCCGGCGTCGACCTCCAGCACGCCGAGCTTCCCCTTCTCCACGAAGGCCAGGAACTTGCCGTCCGGCGAGATCCCCGGGATGCAGCCGTCGTCGACGGTGATCGTCGTCCGGGGCTGCACCGGGTCGAGGTCCCAGACCACCAGCTTCCCCTTGCCGCCGATCGTGGCGAACCGGCCCGTCCCCAGGAACTTCGCCCACTGGATGTTGCGGTCGTTCTTGTCCAGGTCGCCGTAGGGCTCGAACCGCCACGCCTTCTCCAGCGCCTCCGCCGTCAGGTTCCACAGCTCCAGCCGCCCCGAGTTGCCGAAGCCGAACTCCTCGTTCCGCACCAGGAGCCGGTCGCCCGAGTCGGACAGGTCGAGCGGGACCATCACCCCCTCCGACCTCCCCTGCCCCAGCAGCTTCCCGGACCGCAGGTCGCACAGCACGACCCGGCTCGTCCCGGGCTTGGGGTTGTCCATCGCGAAGCCCGCCAGCGCGTGCGTGCCGGGGGCGTTGACGAGGAAGCCCTCCCTCTTCTCGAAGAAATCGGCCCGGGGCGGGATCGGGACCGCCCGCGGCCGGGAGCCCTCCGGGGCCGCCGGCGCGGGGCCGATCGCCAGCTTCCACGGGCCGTCGGGCGGCATCTCCGGCAGGGCCGCGGCCGACCAGTCGGGCTGCACCTCGGGCGTGCCGTCGTCCGGCGGCGGCGTCCCGTCGAACGGCGACGGCGCCGCCGGGCGGCCGAACGGCGTCGACCTGGCGCCGGGCCGGGCCATCGCGCTCGGGCGGGGGGCGGGCGTCGCGGCCTTCTTCGCGGGCTCGGCCGGGACGGGCTTGAACGGGTCCTCCTCGGCCAGCTTCTTCTGCTGCGCCTCGACGTACTGCCGGTCGGCCGAGCAGAGCTTCTCCAGGTCGACCTGCATCTGCGAGCCGTCGGCCTTCTTCAGCATGACGTTCGCGCCGTTCATCCCGGCGTACTTCGCCTGGATCTTGAACCGCCCGCTGGCGTCCTTCCACGTCCGCATCTCGGGCTCGTCGGCCCGGCTCGCGACGACCGCCCCCAGGACGAACAGCACGAACGCCCACCCGCGGCGCATCGCCGCGCGATCGAGAACAGCCCGCATGATCGCGACCCTCCGACGGGCGGCCCCCCGATCTCGCCGCGACCCGAGGCCGGATCGAGGGACGCCGATGCGATCAACATACCTCCGCGGAGGCGGGCCATCAAGCGTGCGGCCTCGCGGGCCGTCGCGGGCGGCCCGGCTCCCGCCGCGCGGGCCATGTCGACCCCGAGGGTTGTGGAGGTCCTTTAGTTTTGGGTGGATCGAGGCGTGGGGGCATAATCCGCAAAGATTCGGTTAGACTCCGGGCCAGGCGAGCGTAGACGACGATGGTCGCGTTCAATCCGCCGCCGACGTGCCCCAGGCTGCTGGGGATCCCCGGGATGGACGAGGCGTGGGGGACGCTCCTGGACCGTTACGGCCCGCCGATCGACGCCCGCTGCCGCGCGGAGGGCCGACGCGGAGGACTCCGGGGGATGGTCCGCGCCCGGCTCGTCGGGGCGATCCGGGGCTTCCGGCACGACCCCTCGCGCCGGCCCGGGGCTACCTCCAGCGGGTCGTGGACGACGCCATCCGCTCGCACCGGCGGACCCTCCGGCGCAGGCCGTGGGGGGGCTCTCCGGGAGGGCGGTGTACGTGGCCAAGTGTCGGGTGCCGGCCAGCCTCCGCGCGGAGGCCCGGTCGCCCGACGGCTGAACCCGCCGGAGCCCGTCGCGCCGATGCCCCACCCGAGCGAGACCGACCTGAGGGCCCTCCTCGACGGGGGGCTCGACCCGGACCGGGCCGAGACGGTGTCCGACCACCTCGACGCCTGCCCCGACTGCCGCGACGTGGCCGAACGGCTGACCGCGGTCCCGCACGACCTCTGGGCCGCCCTGGCCGTCGAGGGGGGGCGGCCCCGCTCGGGAGTCCCGACGGTGCCGGGTTACGAGGACCTGGAGGAGCTGGGCCGGGGCGGCTGCGGCGTGGTGTACCGGGCCTTCGAGAGGGCGGCGGGGCGGGTCGTGGCCCTGAAGGTCCTCCGCGCCGGGGCTCTGGCCAGCCCGGCCGAGCACGCCTGGTTCCTCGCCGAGGCGCGGGCCGCGGCGCGGCTGCGGCACCCGAACGTCCTGGGCGTGCTGGCCGTCGGCGAGTCGTACGAGCTGCCCTATTACGCGATGGACTACATGCCGGCCGGCTCGCTCGCCGCCCGGCTCGACGGCGCGCCGATGGCCCCGGCCGAGGCCGCGCGGCTGGTCGCGGCGGTCGCCGACGGCGTCCAGCACGCCCACGAGAACGGCGTGATCCACCGCGACCTCAAGCCGGGCAACATCCTGCTGGACGCCCCCCCGGGGGGCGGGCCGGCCGCTCCCAGGGTCTCGGACTTCGGCATGGCCAAGCAGGCCGACTCCTCGCGCTCGGCCACGCCGTCGCAGGCGGTGCTCGGCACGCCCAGCTACATGGCCCCGGAGCAGGCGATGGGCCGCAGCCGCGACGTCGGCCCCGCGGCCGACGTCTACGCGCTGGGCGCCGTGCTGTATGAGCTGCTCACCGGCCGGCCGCCGTTCCGCGGGGCCTCCCCCTACGAGACGCTCCTCCAGGTCGGCCGCGACGAGCCCGTCCCCCCGCGCCGGCTCCGCGCGGGGCTGCCGGCCGACCTGGACGTGATCTGCCTGAAGTGCCTGGACAAGGACCCCCGCCGCCGCTACCCCTCGGCCCGCGCCATGGCCGACGACCTCCGCGCCTTCCTGGGCCGCCGGCCGATCGCCGCCCGCCCCCTGGGCCCGATCGGCCGCCTGGCGCGCTGGGCCCGCTGCGAGCGCAAGGTCGCCGCGCTGGTCGGGACGTCGCTCCTGCTGCTGGTCGCCGGCCTCGTCGCCACGACCGCCCTCTGGCGCCGGGCCGAGTCCCGCGGCGCCGACGTCCGCCGCCTCCTCGCCTCCTACACCCGGTCCACGCACCTCCTCCTGCGCAACCCGCAACTGCTGAGCGTCGAGGAGCGCGCCGACCTGGCGAAGGCCGTCGAGGACTACCAGGCCCACCTCTCCGAGGTCGCAGGCGACGCGGCCGAGGAGCGCCGGATGGCCTACGAGACCCTCCAGCTCGCCGCGGGGATCGTGGATCTCGGCGACCGCGCGACGGCCGGGCGCATGGTCCGCCGCGCCGTGGCGGTCCTCGGCCGGCTCGGCGACGAGGGGCTCGAATACCGCCACGATTACGCCGAGGGGTGCTCCCAACTCGGCAACCTGCTGGCGACGGGGGGGCGCGAGGACGAGGCCCGGCCGCACTTCGAAGAAGCCGTCCGCGTCCTCTCCGACCTCGTCGCGCTCTCGTCCGGGCGCGACAAGTACCGGGGGGCCCTGGCCGGAGCCCAGACGAACCTGGCGCAGTGGCACAACCGCCACGGCGACCCGGCCGGGGCCGAGACGCTGTATCGGGAGTCGCTGGCCATCAACCGGGACCTCGTCGCCCGCTACCCGGAAGACCCGATGCGCTACCAGTATTTCAACTGGGCCTGCCGGGGGCTGGCGTGGCTGCTGATGAGTCGCGGCGACCGCGAGGGCCATCTGGCCCTGATGCGGGAGCAGTTGGAGCTGGCGAGGCGCATGCGCGACCATCCCAACTGGCCCCGGATCGCTCGGAACTTGATCGGTCCGGATCTGGCGCGAGCGATGGACGAGGGCGGGTGGCCCGACGACGCCGCCCGCGTCCTGGCGTGGGGCCGGGAACTCGCGGCACGGGCGGCGGCCGAACGGCCCAACGATCAGGAAGCCGCCGTGGAATACGCCTCCTGGCTGGCCGCCGAAGGGAGCCGACGCCGGCCATCCGAGCCCGACGCGGCGCGTGAACTCTTCCGGCGCGCCATCGGAGTCCTCTCTCCCTGGGCCGGAGGCCCTCCCGGCCCGGCGGCGGCCGACCTCGCCTGGATGCTCGCCGTCTGCCCCGATCCTTCCCTCCGCGACCCGGCCCGCGCCCTGGCCCTGGTCCCCCTCGCCGAGGGGCCTCCGGCATACCCCCGCCTGATCGCCGGGGCCGCCCTCTTCGAGCTGGGCCGGTATGACGAGGCGATCCGGGAACTCGACGCCTGCCTGGCCGTCGCCGGCTCCGCTGCGCCCGACTTCTGGCGCGGCTCCGCCCTCGCCTACCGGGCCCTGACCCTCCGGAAGCTCGGCGACGCGACCCGGGCCGAGGCCGACTTCCTCGCGGCGACGGCGGCGCTCAAAGACCGCGGGCGGTGGGAATGGGACCGCGATTTGCTCAGGCGATGGGAGCGGGACGAGCCGGCCCCTTGAGCCGCCCGGCCGGCGGCCCTCGGCGTCGTCACCCCTTCCCCGCGCTGACGACCGGCTGGGTGCCGCGGTCGGAGCAGAGGACCACCAGGAGGTTGCCGATCATGGCGGCCTTCTTGTCGTTGTCCAGCTCGACGATCTTCTGGTGGCTGAGCCGGTCCAGGGCCATCTCCACCATCCCCACGGCGCCCTCGACGATCTTCTGCCGGGCCGCGATCACGGCCGACGCCTGCTGGCGCTGGAGCATCGCGTGGGCGATCTCCGGGGCGTACGCCAGGTGGCTGATCCGCGCCTCCAGCACGTCGACCCCCGCCTGCACCAGCCGCTCCTGGATCTCGACCTTGAGGTGCTCGGCCACCTCCGCCGTGTGGCTCCGCAGGGCGACCTCCCCCTCGACGTGCGGGTCGTAGGGGTAGTTGAGGGCCAGGTTCCGCAGCGCGGCCTCGCTCTGGACGTGGACGAAGTCCTGGAAGTCGTCGACGTGGAACAGGGCCTCGGCCGTGTCGACGACCCGCCAGACGACCACGGCGGCGATCTCGATCGGGTTGCCGGCCAGGTCGTTGACCTTCAGCCGCTCGCTCTCGAAGTTCCGCACCCGCAGCGAGATCCGCCGCTTGGTGTAGAACGGGTTGACCCATCGCAGCCCCGGCTCGCGGACGGTCCCCCTGTAGTCGCCGAAGAGTTGCAGCACCTTCGCGTCGTTCGGCCCCACCGTGAACAGCCCGCACAGCCCGACCACGGTCGCCGCGATCACCAGCACGATCGGCAGGATCCAGGCCGGCTGCTCGTTCCCGACCGCCAGGGCCAGGAACAGCAGGGCCAGCGCCGCGGCCCCGCCCAGATACGGAACGATCCCCGCGCCGGACTTCGGGACGATCAGCACCTCGCGCATCTGGATCGTCGGCTTCGGCTTGCTCTCCCAATCGGCGTCCATGTTCGGCCTCGATTCACGTTGGAATTCGCGCGTCGTCTCACTCGGGCGGATATTCGCACGACGGCGACGAATCTTGGACGGGTCGAAGGGGATACACCCGCACGCGGACCTCGCTCGCGTAATGCGCGAGCGGTGCGACGCCCTCCGGTCGCGGCAGCCCCGCGGCGGCGAGGAGCGATTCCTCCAGCCGCAGCACCCGCGCCGGCCGGAGCGGGTACGGGTCGTGGTGGACCCGGCCGGAATAGAGCCGGCCGCGATGCTTCGTGTAGAGGATGTAGCGCTCGGCCAGGAAGTGCTCCAGCGTCCCGGGCCGCGAGGCCGTCGGCGTCCCCTCGGGGGCGTAGGCCAGGTCGCAGCCGGCGGGCGTCGGGCCGGGCCATAGGCGCTCGGAGCGATAGGCGATGCGGCCTTCCGAACGATCGAGGTCCATCCGGGCGAAGTGATACGGCAGGCCCCAGGACCGTCGCGCCACCCGCACGGCCAGGGCGTTCGCGGCGTCGAGGCTGAAGAACCAGACGCCCGGGTCGCGGCTCCGAAAATGGACGTAGGTCCGGACGTTGACCTCGTGGAACCGCGACGTCCCGGGCACGGCCGGGGCCCACGCGTAGCGGACCCCGGTCATCGTGAACGGCACCAGGCCGACGTACGCGACCCCGTCGAACGTGTCGATCTCCAGCGACGGCGGGACCAGGGGCCGGATCGCCTCGACGGGGACCGGCCAGTGCAGGAACAGCAGGTCCGCCCAGCGCTGGCGCATGGCGACGCGGCCGGCGGGGCGGAGCGTGGGGGCGATGCGGTCGATGTCGGACGGCATGGCGGCGGCTCCCGGCGGATCTCCCGGGATCCTAAGGCCCCGGCGGCCTTGCCTACAGGGGCGGGCCGTGCTTCCATCCTTCTCCGGGCGTTCGTGAAACCTTCGCGCGGGGAGGTCATAATAGACGCCCTGCTCCAGCCCCGCCTCGAATCCGCAGCATTCCCGGAGACCATCCCCATGAGAATCCACCCGACCCTCGCCCTCGCGGCGGCCCTGGCCTACTGCCCCCTCGCCCCGGCGCAGCAGGCGCCCAACGCCCCCGCCCCCGGCGCGCCGAAGAACCCGACCGAGACGGTCGTCCCGGCCGAGAAGGCCCCGACCCCCGCGCCGGCCGGGAAGGTCGCGCAGACGGCGACGGGCTTCGTCTTCGAAGACAAGGACGGCGACGGCCGCCGCGGCGAGGGCGAGGCGGGGATCCCGGGCGTGCGCGTCTCCAACGGCCGCGACGTCGTCCGCACCGACGACGCCGGGCGGTACTCGCTCCCCGTCGACGACGACGCCATCCTGTTCGTCGTCAAGCCCCGGCACTGGATGACGCCCGTCGACGCCGAGAACCTGCCGAAGTTCTACTACATCCACAAGCCGGCCGGCTCGCCGAAGACCCACTTCCCCGCCGTCGAGCCCACCGGGCCCCTGCCCGCCTCGGTCGACTTCCCGCTCGTCCGCCGCGAGGAGCCCGACTCGTTCAAGCTCCTCCTCTTCGGCGACACCCAGCCCCGCGACGTCAAGGAGGTCGAGTACATCACCCACGACGTGATCGAGCCGCTGCTCCTCCAGCGGAACCACGGCGCGGTCCTGGGGATGACCCTCGGCGACGTCGCCTTCAACGACCTCTCCGTCTACCCGCCGCTGAAGCGGTCGATCGCGCTGCTGGGCCTCCCCTGGTACAACGTCCTGGGGAACCACGACATGAACTTCGACGCGGCCGACGACCGCTACTCGGACGAGACCTGGGAGCGCTACTTCGGCCCCTCGTACTACTCGTTCGACCACGGCCCGGTCCACTTCATCGTCCTCGACGACGTCGTGTGGGTCGCCCCCGACCCGGCGAAGAAGGAGAAGAAGGGGAAGTACCACGGCGGCCTGGGCGCCAAGCAGATGGAGTTCGTCCGCAACGACCTGGCGAGCACCCCGGAGGACCAGCTCGTCGTCCTGACCATGCACATCCCGATCACCGAGATCGAGGAGCGTCCCGAGCTGTTCAAGCTGCTGGCCGCCCGCCCGCACAGCCTGTCGATCTCGGCCCACCTGCACCGCCAGGACCACCGCTTCCTGGGCGAGGAGGCCGGCTTCTCCGCGGACAACCCCCACCACCACCTCGTCCACGGCACCGTCTGCGGCTCGTGGTGGTCGGGCGCGCCGGACGAGAACGGCATCCCCAACGCCACCATGTCCGACGGCGCCCCCAACGGCTACTCGATCGTCACCTTCGACGGCCCGAAGTACGACGTCGAGTTCCACGCCGCCCGCCGCCCGGCCGATCACCAGATGAACATCCACGCACCCGAGGAGGTGGCCGCCGCCGACGCCCCCGCGGCCGACGTGGTCGTCAACGTCTTCGCCGGCTCCGGGCGCTCGAAGGTCGAGCTGCGGCTGGGCGAGGCGGGCGAGTGGCGGCCGATGGAGAAGGTCTCGGCCGCGGATCCGTTCTACCTGGCCATGAAGGAGCTGGAGGCGGGCCCGACCCCGCCCCCGGGCCGCAAGCTCCCCGCGCCGGCGAAGTCGACCCACCTCTGGAAGGCGAAGCTCGCCGCCGACTCCCCCGCGCCGGGGACGCACCTGATCCACGTCCGCACGACCGACATGTTCGGCCGGACCTATGAAGACCGCCGCGCCGTCCGCGTCGCCGAGGGCTCCCCCGCCGCGACCTCGGCCCCGGCCCCCGCCGCCGGGAACTGACCGGACCTCACGCCCCTCGCCCGAGACGCCGGCCCGCGAGCCCGGCCGCCACCCCGGCGGCCGGGCTCGCGTCGTTTCCGACCCGGCCGTCGCATCGGTCGCATCGGGGGGATTTGAGGATGCTATAGGCGTGATCGACGCCCAGGTCATGAGAAATGCCCCAGATTCAGGGATTCGACGATTGAAGCCGATAACCCCCGTGCTATAGTGACCCCGTTCAACAAGTGATCGATGGGGCCGGCGGCGAATCGACCCGCACCCTTTGCGCGAGGTCCCACGCTCGACGTCGGCGTCTCCGCCCCGTAGCTGCATGCTCTCGATCGTGCTGGTCCGCCGGCCTCCAGGAGGTCGCTCGTCTTCGCGCGGCAGGTCCGCGTCCCTGGCGGTGCGCCCCCGCCCCGTGCGCCCGTCGATCCGCACTCGAACCGATCCGTCCGACCTGACAGGGAGCTATCCATGACGATCGCCCGATTCCCGCACGCGCGGGGGTTCCTCTGGATCTTCACGGCCGCGGTGGCGTTCGCCCTCTCCGGCTGCGGCGACTCCGCGCCCGAAGGGATGGGGACCCCGACCGAGGAGCACAAGGAGGCCACGAACAAGATGGCCGAGTTCATGAAGACCCAGGGGAAGAAGAAGTGACCGCGACGGGGACCGTCCGCCGGCCTCTCCGCCCCTCCCGCCGAGCCACGCCCCCGGGTGCGGGGGCCCTTCATAGTTCCGTCTTCGACCAACCCGAGGAGTCGCCCCCATGCCCCGACGTCCGCGCGCCGGCTTCACGCTGATCGAGCTTCTCGTCGTCATCGCCATCATCGCGGTCCTGATCGCCCTGCTGCTGCCGGCCGTCCAGGCGGCCCGCGAGGCGGCCCGGCGGTCGCAGTGCATCAACAACCTGAAGCAGATCGGCCTGGCCCTGCACAACTACCACTCGACCCACGCCACCTTCCCGCTGGGGTCGTCGGAAGGGCCTTACGACCTGTCCAACAACAACACCGGGAGCCTGGCCCCCGCGACGAGGTCCCCCTCGTGGGACTCCTGGAGCGCCCAGGCCCTGCTGCTGGGCTACATGGAGCAGCAGCCGCTCTACAACGCGGCCAACTTCAACTTCGCCTGCGCGTGGGGCGGCCAGCCCAGCTATTACATCAACTCGACGGTGTATGAGAGCCGCATCGCCGGCTTCCTCTGCCCGTCCGACGGCAACGCCGGCAAGACCAACAACAACAGCTATCACGCCAGCCTCGGCACCTCGACGTACAACTGCTGCCAGAAGGCGGCCATCGACACCACCGGCATGTTCGGCTACGCCCGCGGCAGCACCACGGCCGACATCACCGACGGCACCTCCAACACCATCGCGTTCGCCGAGGCCCTCGTCGGCAACCGCTTCTCCGGCCCGCTGCCGGGCAACTCCACCGGCAACGTCTCCAGCGCCGGCGGCGCCAACGTCCAGGACATCGGCCGCGTCGTCAACGCCATCCAGGTCCTCAAGACCGACGACGCCACCTGCCAGGCCAAGTTCCTGCAAGAGGCCGGCACCGGCCGCGGCAACCACTGGGCCTGCGGCGCCATGGGCTACTCGATGTTCAACACCGTGTATCCCCCCGGCGCGACCAAGTGGAGCGCCTGCCGCATGGACTGCTGCGCCCAGGCCGAGCACGCCCACTACGTCAACGCCAACAGCAACCACTCCGGCGGCGTGAACGCCCTGTTCGGCGACGGCAGCGTGAAGTTCATCAAGAACTCCATCAACTGGCAGACCTGGTGGGCCCTCGGCACCGTCTCGCTCGGCGAGGTCGTCGGCAGCGACGCCTACTGACGCCCGCCGTCCGATCCTCATGGCCCCACCCCCGCGGCCCCGGCGCGACCCTCGCGCCGGGGCCGCGTCGTTCGCGCCGCGAGCCCGTCCGATCGGCCCGCCGTCGGCGATCGTGCGTGACAGGGAAGGAGGTCGAAGGATGAGCCTCGGCGACCGGGACCGAGCCGCCGGCCGCCGCACGCGGCCCCGCCGGACGCTCGCCGCGATCGGCCTGATCCTCGCGGTCGTGGCTGTGTTCTTCCTGGCGTCGCTCCGTCGCGGGGCCGACGCGGCGATGCTGGACCGCGTCATCGCCTATCATGAATCCCGGGCGCTTCGGGAGCGCCACCTGTCCGACCGCCAACTCGCCCCGGCCGGGCCGATGCTGGCGGGGGCCGCGCGGGTCCTCGGCCTCGCCCTGCTGCACGGCGATTCGTTCCGTGCCCGGCTGGGCTCGACGGCAGGTCCCTCCACGCTGGATTGGCAGAGTGCGATATATCGATTCAGGCAGTCCTGGGAGAGCGCCCGAGTCGGGTGGCATTACCTCCGCGAAGCCGCCTGGCACGATCGCCGCGCACGATACCATCGCGCCGTCGGCGCCTACTACAAGCGGCTCCTCGCGGCGAAGCCCGCACGGTTCCCGTCGTCGGCCCCCGAACTCGCGGCGATGCGTGCGGACCTGGAGCGGACGCATCAGTCCCTGTACGGGACGGCGGCCCAATTGCCGCCCGAACCCCCTCCCGCCCTCATCCCGGGGCGGGCCCCACTCCTCCCCGGCGACGCCGATGCGGACCTGGGGCCGATCGATCCCGATTCCTACTGACGATCGATCCGGCCCCTCGTCGGGCCCGGGAATTGCTCCCAGATCGGGCGAGACCCCTCTCTCCCGACCGGAGCCCGAGCCATGCCCGAGGACCCCAAGCGATCCGACCAGTTCGAAGGCGGCGGCGATGCCCATCGCGACGGCGGCGCGACCACCGACCGCGGCCGTCGCGACATCGGCCAGCCCGGCCCCGATCCCGAGGCCGCCGACCGCGAGCGCGAGCGCGACCGCGGCCGTCCTCCCGCGCCCCAGGAGAAGAAATCCGACTGAGCCGGCGCTTTTCCTGAAATCCCGCGCCCCCTCGTGCGGATCCTACCTTGGAAGGGACGGACGGTCCGTCCCGCCGAGCCGGCCCGGAGGGGGTGATGCAAGACGCGACGACGACCCGAACCGGCGCAAGCTGCGACCCGACGTCCCCTCTCCCGCCGGGAGAGGGCGGCCCGAAGGGCCGGGCGAGGGTCGTCGGAGTTCGGGATGGCCGTCGAGATCAAAACCCTTCTCCCCTTGAGGTGCTCTGTCGAAAGCATGCCGACGCGGGTCGAAGGCGATCTTCCCCCCTTGCGGGGGAAGACAGACCCCGCAGGGGTCAGATGAGGGGGACGCGAAGCACACGAGCCATCGGCATCCAAAGGCCCGCCCGCTCGGCCTTCGCCGCGGCCCGACGGTCTTCTCGCTCGTCGTCCCCCTCATCCGGCCCTTCGGGCCACCTTCCCCCGCGAGGGGGGAAGGCCGTTCGTCGCCCGAATCGCGGATGTTTTCGACGGAGCACCCTTGAGGGAGAAGGTGGCCCGCAGGGCCGGATGAGGGGTGGCGCGACCGGCGGCCACGGACTTCGAAGCCTCTTCGGATGGAAGCGTCCGACGCCGATCGCCCCCTCATCCGGCCTTCGGCCACATTCTCCCTCAAGGGGAGAAGGATGCTTGGCGTCGGCCTGGCCGAGTGTTGCGCGCCCGGAATGCCCTCCGCGCCCCGGCGACCCTCTCCCGGCGGGAGAGGGGACGATTCGGCTCCCCCGGTATCGGGACGGGGGGGCCGTCCGCGCGGACCTCATCGCGCCCCTTCCGCCCCTCGGTATTCGCCGCGAGGCCCGGACGACCCCATCGATTTCGACGAACGAACCCGACGGCGTTCGGCGTAATTGCTTTGTGGGGCATGGTGTTGCGATTTCGGTTGTCCGCGCCGTCGCGGCGAACGGAGCCACCGCCGGTTTGGCCTTCTCGGTTTCGCGGGGGGCGGGTAGCATCCGCGGTTCGAGGGATCCGGGGAGGGTGGCCCGAGTACACGGAGGTCTCGGCCCGATGGGAAGCGGACGATCGCGCGTGGGATGGAGGCTGGCCCTCGGCGCGGCGCTGGCCGTGCTGGCCGGGCCGCGGGCGACGGCCCAGCGGGCCACCATCGAGGAAGGCAAGGCCGAGGCGCCGAAGGCCGAGGCACCGCCGGCCTCGCTGCACGACGGGTTCGAATCCCCGGGCGTCGCCTGGCGTCGCGAGCACACCGACGCCACCATCAACCTGCTGGCCCACGACCGCTCCGACCGCGCCGCCTACGACGGCAAGCTGTCCGAGCATTTCCAGTTCGAGGCCGACGCCGGCAGCGCCTTCTACGTCAGCTACCCGGTCCCGAACGTCCCGGTGACGGACCTGCTGGACGTCTCGCTCCAGGTCCGGGCGAACCGGGCGGGGGTGCGGCTGTTCGTCCGGGTCGTGCTCCCCAAGGACGTCGACCCCGAGACCCGCGCGCCGTCGTTCCTGCTGGTGCCCGGGACCATCTTCGACCGGATCGACCGCTGGCAGCGGCTGGAGGCCGCCCACCTGCCGCCGTCGCTGGAGGAGCAGGCGCGGGTCTTGCGCGTCTCGTCGCGGCGGCCGGTCAGCCTGGAGGGCGCGTACGTCGACTGCGTGGTCGTCAACCTGATGGGCGGCCAGGGGGGCGCGGAGGTCTTCCTCGACGACCTGACCCTGACCCCCGTCCCCGAGGAACTCGCCGCCGCCTGGACGCCCCCCGGCGAGGCCCCGGCCGACGCCCCCCCGCCCCCCGAGGCCAACCCCGCGGCCACGCCCCCGCCCGTCGTCGACGCCGGCGCGCGGCCGCGGTACGAGAAGATCCGCCTGGATCGCAACCGGCTCAGTCGGATGGGCGACGACCGCCGCCGCCACCTGTGGCTCCCCACCGCGATCGAGGCCCCTGGCGCCGACGTCACCGAGCTGCGCCGATACGGCTTCGACGTCCTGGTCGACGAGCACGACGCCGACCCCGCGCGGCTCCAGGAGGCGGTCGACCGAGGCTTCCTGCTGATGCCCCGGCTCGGCCGCGGCGCGGCCGGCGAGGGGACCGACGGCCGGCTGGCGGAGGTCCGCGACTTCCCGTTCGCCGGGTCGACGGCCTTCTGGATGCTCGGCCGCGACCTGGGCCGCAACCGCGAGATCAAGGTCCGCGAGGCCGAGCTGGACCGCACCCGCAAGCTGCTCCGCGCCATCCACGACCTGCCGCCCGACGCCTCCCGGCTGACGATCGGCGAGGTCCGCGGCGACCTGCCGCTGTACGCGCGGTCGCCGATGAACCTGGACGCGATCGCGATCCCCACCAACCACTGGGCCGCGGCCCAGGAGCAGAAGGAGTTCTACCGCTTTCTCATCCAGCGCCGAGAGTTGACCGCCCGGTCGAACATCGGCCAGATGTTCTGGGCGATGATCCCGGCTGCGGCCCCGCTGGCGCTCCAGTCGGCCATCTGGGGCGAGGCCCCCCCGCCGGCCTGGGGCGTCCCCCGCCCCCTGCCGGAGCACCTCCGGACCATGACCTACCTGGCTCTCGCCGCCGGCTACCGCGGCCTGATCTTCCAGGGCGACGCCGACCTCACCCGCCCCGCCGGCCGCCCCCTGCTGATCGAGTCCGCCATCCTGAACATGGAGATCGACCTCGTCGAGGGCCTGCTCGCCCAGGGCGCCGACCCGATCCCGATCCACGACGTCTACGACCCCTGGCCCTCCGAGCTGCCCCCCCCGGGCTCGATGCCGTCGACGAAGGTCCGGCTCCTGCCCGAGTACAAGCCGAAGCCCTATCACAAGGCGGCGGCCATCAAGGTGAAGGACCGCGGCACGCTCCTGCTCCTGTCCGACTACTTCGACTACGTCCAGTACCAGCCCTACCAGATGGCGGCCCGCGACCTGGAGATCCAAACCACGCTCACGCAGGGGGTGGAGGCGTTCGAGATCAGCCCCGGCGGCGTGGAGGTCCTGGAGCACCGCCGGGTGCCGGGCGGGACGTTCATCCACGTCGCCGAGTTCGACACCTCCGCGATGATCCTCTGCACGTCCGACATGGAGCTGAAGGACCGCGTCGAGGCGGCCATCCTCCGCGCCCGGCCGACGGCCGTGCAACTCGCCATCGAGCAGGCCGAGGCGACGATCCAACAGGTCGCCGAGATCAACGGCCGGCTCGCCGCCGACGGGATCACCATCACCCAGGCCGAGGACGTGGAGCAGCGCCGGGCCCTGGGGCTGACCAAGCAGGTCAACGACGCCGTCGGCCTGCTCGCCCAGGCGGAGGCCAGCGTCAAGTCGGCCCGCGACGCCCGCGACCGCGAGGACTTCGGGCTGGCCTGGAAGGAGGCCCGACGCGCCCTGCGGCCGTTGCGGATCCTGGCCTTCAACCACTGGGTCGGCGGCTTCAAGGCCCTCGTCAAGGCGACGCTCGCCCACTACGACCCGCCGTCCGTCGACCTGAAGCCCGGCGACCCCCGCCCGGCCGGCTTCCCCGAGGTGCCCGCGCTCCAGATCAAGCCCACGGCCTGCCCGCCGCTGGTCAGCTACGCCACCCTCCCCGAACTCTACGTCTGGCTCGACTGGATCAGCGGCAAGGCCGGCTATCGATTCGGCCCCAACCGCGTCCCCTCCGGGGCGTTCGACGACCCGTCGGAGATGAGCGAGGACGGCTGGATGGACATGAGCTACCAGGCCGATCGCATCGACGCCAAGATGGTGGTCGTGGAGCCCGACTTCCCGGTCCCCTCCGCCGCCGCCGGCAATCGCGCCATCCGCATGAACGCCACGCCGGTCGACCCCAAGGAGCTGGAGACCACGCTCCCGCCGTTCGTCGACCATCCCCTCGTCGCCGTCCGGTCGCCGGCCCTGAAGGTCCGGGCCAACAACCTCATCCGGGTGTCCGTCGTGGTCCGCCGGCCGATGACCTCGGCCCCGGGCGCGGGGGGGATCGTCGTCCGGGACTCGATCGGCGGCGAGCAGCTCCAGTTCCGGTCGACCGACCTCATCAACAACTGGTCGCGCGTGGTCCTCTACCGCAAGGCCCCGGTCGACGGCGAGTTCACCGTCACCCTGGGCCTGGCCGGCTACGGCACGGCCTGGTTCGACGACTTCCAGGTCGAGCTGGTCGAGGGGGATTCGGGCGGGCTCCCCGAGGAGGACGAAGCCCCCGAGGCGGCCGACATCGCCCGCGAGGAGCCGGCCGCTCCGGCCGACCCCGACGCCCCGCGCGAGTCCGTCGTCCCCCGCCTCCCCGACCCGCGGCTCCCGGCGACGGCCGAGGGACCCTCCCGCCGCCCCTCCCCCCCGCGCTGAGCCGAGGGGGAGGCGACGCATGGGGTCAGCGGGCCCGCAGCCGGGCGGCGAGCCGCGCCGCCGCGGCCATCGGCCGGGCCGCGACCCGCGCCGCCGGCCTGAACGTCGGCCTGGCGGCCACCGCCTGCCGGGCCCGGGCGAACGTCGCCCGAGCCCTCGCCGCGAGCCGGGCCGAGACCCGCGCGGGCGCGGGGGCCGGCGCGAGCGGGTCGGGCGTCGAGGCGGCCGGGGCGGGCACCGCCTGCGCCGCGGCCGTCGGCTGGGCCGCGGCCGTCGCCGCGGGGGCCGCGACCTGGACGGCCGGCGTCGCGGGGACGGCCTGGGTCGGCGCGGTGGGGGTGGGCGTGGGCGTCGTGACCGTCGGTGCGGGCGTCACGACCAGCGGGAGCCTCGCCGAGTCCGACCGGCCGTACTCGGGCGAGTCGATGAACACGGCGTAGATCGAGTGCGACCCGGCCGCCAGCGCGGCCGTGGTGAACGTCGCCACGCCGTCCACCGGGACGACCGAGCCGAGCAGCTCGTCGCCGTTCCTGTCGTAGGTCCCGTCGAAGAACAGGACCCAGCCGGTCGGGACGCCCCCGCCGGCCGGCGGCGTGACCGTGGCCGTGAAGGTCACGGCCGAGCCGGCCTCCACGCTTTGCGCCGAGAGCGCCAGGGTCACGAGCCCCGGGGTGGCGAACGGCCGCGAGTCGACGGCGAGGGGGTAGGTCCTGACGACCGACGCGCCGGCCCCGTCGGTGATCGTGACGACGATCGGGTACGGCACCCCCGAGCTGACCTTGGGCCGGCCGCTCAGGACGCCGTCGGGCGAGAGCGACATCCCGGACGGCAGGCCGGTCGCCGTGAACGTGTAGCCCGAGCCCGAGCCGCCGGCCCCGACGACCAGGAGCCGATACGGCGCGTAGTAGTCGGTCCCGGGGAGCGCCTCCACGGTGAGGGCCAGCGGCGGGTTGACCCGCATGGCGTAGGGGACCTGGGTCGAGGCCCCGCCTCGGGTCACGGTCACGGTCACGACGTAGTCGCCCGCGGCCTCGGGCGGCGGCGTGCCGAGGATCGTGCCGTCGGGGGTCATCGTCAGCCCTTCGGGCAGGCCCGTCGCCGCGTAGGTGTAGCCGGTCGCCGTGCCGTTCGAGCCGAAGAGCGTGGCGGCGTAGGGGTTCTCGGGCGTGGCCGTCGGCAGGACGGCCGCCGCCACGACGAGCGACAGGGTGGCCGATCCGCTCGCCCCCACGGGGTCGACCGCCGTCACGACGACCTCGTAGGTCCCCTCGGACCCCGCCGCGGCCTGGCCGGAGATCAACCCGCCGGCGTCGATGGACAGGCCGTCGGGCAGGCCGGTCGCGCTGAAGGCGTACCCCGACCCCCGGCCGCCGGTCGCCGCGACCCGGACGCTGTACGGCGCGCCGACGGTCGCGGGCGGGGCGTCGTCCGCCACGGAGACCGGCGGGTCGACGGTCACGTTATACTGCCGCGAAAGCTCCCAGCCGACGGCGTCGGTCACCGTTACGACGACCGCGTAGCGGGCCCCCGGGCCCGTCGTCACCGTCCCGGAGATCAGGCCCGAGGCGCTCATCGTCAGGCCGGGCGGCAGCCCGGTCGCCGTGAAGGTGTACGAGCCCCCTGCCCCGCCGGTCGCGGTGAACTGGGACTCGTACGGGTAGTTCAGCGAGGGCCCGGGGATGGCCCCCTGGAGAACGAACGTCGGGTTCACGAGGATCGAGGCCGCGCGGGTGATCGAGGCCCCGCCGCCGTCCGTCAGGGTGATCGTCACCTGGGACGGGGCGTCCGCGGCCTCGGTCGGCGTGCCGGAGATCACCCCGGCGGCGCTCATCGTCAGGCCGGCGGGGAGGCCCGTGGCCGCGAAGGTGTAGCCGGAGCCCGAGCCGCCCGACGCCGCCAGCGACCGCGCGTACGCCCGCCCCGCGACGCCGTCCGGCAGCGGCAGGCCGTTCAGGACCAGCGCCGGGTTGATCGCCAGGCTGAGCGTCCGCGTCACGCTCGCCCCCTGGGCGTCGGTCATGGTGATCGTCGCCAGGTACGGCGAGCCCGCCCGGTTCGTCGGCGTGCCGGAGATCAGGCCGCCCGCCGCGAGCGACAGGCCCGGGGGGAGGCCGGTCGCCGCGAACGTGTAGCCGAAGCCCGAGCCCCCCGTCCCCGAGAGCCGATGGCCGTACGGCGCGCCGATCGCCCCCTGCGGGGCCGTCCCCAGGCCGGAGACGCCTAGCGCCGGGTTGATCGTGACCTGGAGCGTGCCGCTCGCCGCGGCCCCTTCGCCGTCGGTCACCTCGACCAGGATCGCGGTGGGGCCGCCCGCCGCGACGGGAGTCCCCGAGATCAGCCCGCCCGCCGAGATCTCCAGGCCCGGGGGGAGGCCGGTCGCGGTGAAGGTGTAGCCCGAGCCCGACCCGCCCGCGATCGCCACCTGGCGGCTGTACTCGCTCCCCACCGCCGGCGACGGGATCGCGCCGGAGGCCAGCACGATGGCCGGGTTCACCGTCAGCGTGAAGGCCCAGGTCGCCGAGGCCTTCTGGTCGTCGGTCACCTTGACGACGACCGAATGGCCGCCGACCGTCCCGGCCGTCGCCCTCCCGGAGATTTTGCCCGTGGCCGCGTCGATCGCCAGGCCCTGCGGCAGCCCGGTCGCCTCGTAGGCGTAGCCCGCGCCCGAGCCGCCCGAGGCCGCGACCTGATACCCGTAGGGCGAGCCGACCGCCGGCCGCCTCGGCGGCGAACTCGCGTCGAAGACGATCGCCGGGTTGACCACGAACGAGATCCCCAGCGTCAGCCGGGTCCCGTCGGCGTCGACGGCCGAGACCGCCACGGCCGAGGTCCCCGCCGGGCCGGTCGGCGTCCCGGAGATGAGGCCCGACGTCGTGATCGTCAGGCCCGTCGGCAGGCCCACGGCGCTGAACGTCGCCCCCTCGGTCCAGCCCGTCGCCTCGATCCGGTGGGTGTAGAAGCTGCCGATCGCGCCCGCCGGGACGGGGGCGACGGCCGGGCTCACCGTCACCGCGAACGGCCGGGAGGCCGTCCCCCCGCCGTCGTCCTTCACCTCGACCGCGACCGCATACGTCCCGGCCGCGGACGCCCCGACCGTCCCGGAGACCAGCCCGGAGGCGCTCATCGTCAGGCCGTCGGGGAGGCCGGTCGCCGTGAAGCTGTAGCCCGAGCCGGTCCCGCCGGAGGCCGTCACCTGGTGCTGATAGCCCGCCCCCGCGACCGGGTTGCGGAACGCGACCTCGTCGATCGCCAGCGGGGCGTCCAGCGTCTGGAACTCCCCGTCGGGCGTCCCGCCGCCGTCGGGCCCGCCGGACAGGACGATCCGCTCCTCCAGCACGTCCAGGATCAGCGCCCGGCGACGGGCGGGCGCGGACTTGCGGCGGGGGCCGGTGCGATCGCGACGCGGGCTGAACATGGCTGGCCTCGATGGGGTCGTTCGCCCCGGTCGAAAGGGATCGGGTGCCATCGGATTAGGCGACAAGTCGTCTCCGACACCCGTCGGGTGACCTACGATAAGTGTCCGGTTTCGATGATTTCAATAGGCAGTCGTGGAGATTCCGTAATTTGAGCGAAATGGGCGGGTGGTTTCGGTTTCGTGCCGGCGCAATAAAAAACCGGCCGGCCGCGAGTCGCGGCCGGCCGGCGTCGGTCTCAGGAGGTCGCCCTTCCCGCGGGCGGGATCAGCGCCGGTTCAGGGCGGCGAGGTCCGCGAACCGCCCGCCCCGGGCGAGGATGGCGCGGATGTGGGCGAGGTAGCCGGAGCGGGCGGCCGAGGCCGTCCCCTTGGAGAACCTCACCGCCGGCGGGTCGCCGGGGTTGGCCAGGGCCCGATGGCCCACGGCGGCCCGGAAGTCGGTCCCCGGGCGGCCCAGGCCCGACCCGTCGAGGGGGACGCCCGTCACGCCGGCGACGCCGTCGGGGAGCTGGCCGTTGACGGTCAGGACGTAGGTCCGGGCCAGGTTCAGCCGCCGGGCCGGGTAGAGCGTGACGGCGTTGGCCGCCGGGTCGTAGACGGCCCGCGACACGGCGACGGGGCGGCCGTTCGGGCCCACGATCCGGTAGTTCGACGCCCGGACGGCCGAGGCCGGATCCAGCGACGAGTCGAACGTGAGCACCAGCTTCGTGGGCGACCAACGGACGCCGTAGCGGCTCAGGCCGACGACCTGCGGCCCGGTGATCGACACGGTCGCCGAGCCGGACGAGCCTCCGCCGGTCGAGCCGTCGGACGACGCGAAGACGGCGCGGAATGCGTGGGCCCCCGCGGCGAGCGCCCCGACGTCGTAGGTCGCGACGCCGTTCACCAGCGGGATCTCGGCGAGCAGGGCGTCGCCGTCGTAGAACCGGACGGTCCCGCTCGGGGCCGGCGCGGAGGGGTCGACGGCCGCGACGGTCGCCGTCAGGACGGTCGTCCCCGCGGGCGTGGCGCTCACGCCGAGCGTGGTGCTGGTCGCCACCGGCTGGACCAGGACGGTCGCCTGGGTGGTGGACTCGACCGGGGCGTAATTCGCGTCGCCCTCGTACACGACGCGGATCGTGTGCGTGCCGGGCGAGAGCGAGACGCCGGTGAGGGTGGCGTGGCCGACGACGGTCGTCAGGGTCTCCGAGGAGAGGGCGGCCGGGCCGGGCGTCACCCAGGCGATGCCCAGCAGGGCCCCGGTCTCGTCGTAGAAGGCGGCGCGGCCGGTGAGGGGCGCCGGGGAGTTCGAGACGGCCGTGAGCGTGGCCGTGAGCGTCAGCGACTGGCCGACGTAGACCGTCGGGGACGAGGACGTCACCACGCCCATGGTCGAGGCGTTGCGGACCACCTCCGTCGTCACCGGCGAGGTCGCGAACGCCCGGAAGTGGGCGTCGCCCTCGTAGATGGCGCGGATCGAGTGCACGCCGACCGACAGGCCGGTCGCCGCGAAGGTCGCGACGCCGTTCGCGTCCAGGTGGGCGATCCCGAGCAGGACGTCGCCGTCGTAGAAGGCGACCCGCCCGGTGGCCGTCCGGCCCCCCTGCGACGGCACGGCCAGCGTGAACGGGGCCGTGCCGCCGAAGCCCGGCGCGGTCGCCGGCGGGACGACCGAGCCCGTCGAGGCGAACAGGACCGACTGCTCCACCGCCTGCGAGACCACCAGGCCGAAGACGTCGTCGCCCGAGTACACGGCCCGGATCGTGTGCGGGCCGGCCGGCAGCGACGAGGTCGTGTAGGTCGCGACGCCGTCGACCACCCAGGCCCAGCCCATCAGGGCCTCGCCGTCGTAGAAGGCGACGTAGCCCTGCGGGGCCGCGGCGGCGCCGGCGGCCGAGACCGAGGCCGTGAAGGTCAGGGCCGCGCCCGGCTCGGACGACGTCGACGAGGACGTCAGGCCGATCGTGGGCGTGGCGCGGGAGACCGCGAACTGGTAGGTCCGGGTGGTCGTCGCACCGTCGCCGTCGGTGATCGCGACGGTCACCGTGTAGGGCGAGCCCGCGGCCGTCGTCGGCGTGCCGGTGATGAGGCCGTCGGGGCTGATCGACAGGCCCGGCGGCAGGCCGGTCGCCGTGAACGTGTAGCCCGAGCCCGAGCCGCCCGAGCCGACGAGCTGCCGGCTGTAAGGCCGGCCGGCCACCGGGGCCGGCAGCTCGCCGAGGTTGCTGCGGAGCGGCGGGGCGACGACGAACGACAGTTCATGCGTCCCGGTCGCGCCGTTGCCGTCGGTGATGGTCACGACGACCGCGTAGGTCCCGCCCTCGCCGCCGGCGATCGTCCCGGAGATGACCCCGGTGGTCGGGTCGATGGCCAGGCCGGCGGGCAGGCCGACGGCCGCGTAGGTGTAGCCCGAGCCCGAGCCCCCTTCCGCCTCGACCTGGTGGCTGTACGGGACGCCGACGACCGGCGAGGGGAAGCTCGGCTCGGTCGGGACGATCGCCGACAGGACCTCGATCGAGTACGGGACGGAGACCGAGGCCCCCTGCCCGTCCGTCGCCGTGACGGTCGCGATGTAGGTCCCGGCCGGCGCGGTGATCCGGCCCGAGATGGAGCCGTCGGGGTTCATCGTCAGGCCGGCGGGGAGGCCGACGGCCGCGTAGGTGTAGCCCGAGCCCGAGCCGCCCGTCGTGGCCAGGCCGGGCTGGAACCCGCTGCCCACGGCCGTCGGCGGGAGCGTCGACGGCGAGACCTCCAGCGCCGGGTTGACGACGAGGGTGAGCGTCGTGGTGACGGAGGCGCCCTCGCTATCCGTGACGGTGACCTCGACGGTGAAGGGCGAGCCGGTCGCGTCGGCGACCGTGCCGGTGATGAGGCCGGTCGGGCTGATGGAGAGGCCGGCGGGCAGGCCCGTGGCCGCGTAGGTGTAGCCGCCGCCCGAGCCGCCGGCGGTCGCGAGCTGGTGCTCGTAGGCGCTCCCCACCGCCGGCTGCGGCAGCGGAGCCGGGTCGATCACCACCGGCGGGTTCACGATGATCGTGACGACCAGGGCGTGGGTCGCGCCCTCGCCGTCGGTGGCCGTGACCGTGACGGTGAACGGCGAGCCGGTCCCGTCCGTGACGAGGCCCGAGATGATCCCGGTGGCCGGGTCGATGGCCAGGCCCGGGGGCAGGCCCTCGGCCGTGAAGGTGTAGCCCGAGCCCGAGCCCCCTTCCACCTCGACCTGGTGGCTGTACGGGCTGCCGACGGCCGGTTGCGGGATCGAGGTCGGGTCGATGGAGATCGCCGGGTTGACGACGAGGGTGAGCGTCGTGGTGACGGAGGCGCCCTCGCTATCCGTGACGGTGACCTCGACGGTGAAGGGCGAGCCGGTCGCGTCGGCGACCGTGCCGGTGATGAGGCCGGTCGGG
>Ga0209958_1000479_pt1 | contig 71878 bp, 64 predicted proteins | sample ThiBio_inoc_plan_FD_183942 | JGI IMG/M metagenome (GOLD analysis project Ga0209958, IMG submission 183942) | Wastewater bioreactor microbial communities from Cape Town, South Africa - Thiocy_inoc_plan (SPAdes) | ecosystem: Engineered > Bioremediation > Thiocyanate > Unclassified | place: South...
GGCGCCGGTGAGCGTCGCGCCCGCGGGGGTGGCGCTCACCGGCAATCCCCCTGGCCCCGAGAGCAAATATCGGCTGGCCCCGAACCGCAATAATCAGTGGCCCTCAAGACTCCAAATACTCACTCAGGGGCAATGCTCGCAAAGGGATCGCGGTGCTCCGGCGGGAGTCGTCGCCGACCAAGTTGCAGTCGCGGCCGACCCCTGTGAACTGGCTCGCGGCGAGCCCTAGACCACAGGTTCCTTCCACCGATCGTCGCACCGTAGATTTTCTGCGCTCCAGGACTTGCACGTCCAAGGCCGCCTATACAGCTCATTTCAAGCTGCGTCATGAGGACGATGCGGAGTGGCAAACCGCGGCAGTAGATGTCAGAAGTCCATTCCACCCCTCGGGTCGCCGATGTTGACCCGGACATCCTCACGCTCCTCGGCGACGACGGCCTCGGTCGTCAGGAACAGACCGGCGATCGACGCGGCGTTCTGCAGCGCCGAGCGCGTCACCTTGGCCGGGTCGATGATGCCCAGTGTGAACAGGTCACCGAACTCGCCGGTCGCGGCGTTGAGGCCCCAGCCCGTGGGCAGCTCGGCAACCTTTTTCGCGACGACGTCAGGATCGAGACCCGCGTTCAGCGCAATCTGCTTAAGTGGCGCGTCGAGCGCGACGCGAACGATGTTCGCACCGGTCGCCTCGTCACCCGAGAGCTCGAGGCTTCCGAAGGCGACCTTGCCGGCCTGGATCAGCGCAACGCCACCACCGGCGACGATGCCCTCCTCGACGGCCGCCTTCGCATAGCGGACGGCGTCACTGATGCGGTGCTTGCGCTCCTCGAGCTCGACCTCGGTCGCCGCACCCACCTTGATGACGACCACGCCGCTGGCGAGCTTGGCCAGGCGCTTCTGGAGCGTCTCACGGTCGTAGTCGCTGCCGGCGCTCTCGGTCTCTCGACGGATCTGGGTCACGCGCCTCTCGAGCTGCGCGTGGTCGCCGGCTCCCTCGACGATCGTGGTCTCGTCCTTCGTGATGATGATCTCGCGGGCACGGCCGAGATGTTCCAGGGTGGCGTTCGCGAGATTGAGACCGACGTCCCGGCTGACCACCTGTCCTCCGGTGACGATCGCGATGTCCTGCAGCTGCGCCCTGCGACTGTCGCCGAAGCCGGGAGCCTTGACGGCCGCCGACCGGAAGATGCCGCGGATCTTGTTGAGCACGAGCGTCGCGAGAGCCTCGCCCTCGACGTCCTCGGCGATGATGACGAGCTCCTTGCCGTCCTCAATCACCTTATCCACGATCGGCAGAAGGTCCTTGATGCTCGAGATCTTCCGATCCGCGATCAATATGTAAGGGTTCTCGAAGACCGCTTCCTGGCGCTCCGGGTCCGTAACGAAGTAGGGGTTGATGTAGCCCTTGTCGAAGCGCATCCCGGACATTTGAGACAACGACGCAGCTTCGGGCAACGACCCTGCCTCTACGACAATGGCGCCTGCCATGCCGACTTTGTCAATCGCCTCGGCGATGAGCTCGCCGATTTCGGGGTCGCCGGCGGAGATGGACGCGGTGGCGGCGATCGCCTCTTTGGTCTCGACTTCCTTGGCGTCCTCGAGCAGTTGGGTCGTGATGGCCTGGACGGCCTTCTCGATGCCCTTGTTTAGCGAGATGGGGTCGGCGCCGGCGGCCACGTTGCGCAGTCCCTCGCGCACGAGCGCCTGAGCGAGCACCGTGGCGGTCGTCGCGCCGTCACCGGCGACGTCGTCCGTCTTCTTGGCGACCTCCTTAACGAGCTCCGCGCCGATCTTCTCGTACGGGTCGTCGAGCTCGATCTCCTTGGCGATGGAGACACCGTCGTTCGTGATCGTGGGGGCGCCCCACTTCTTCTCGAGCACGACGTTGCGACCGCGCGGGCCGAGGGTCACCTTGACGGCGTCGGCCAGTGTGTTCAGGCCGCGCTCGAGACCTCGACGGGCCTCCTCATCGAAAGCGATAATCCTCCCCCGGCCGAGTGCCCGGCTCGATCGAACGACAGCAGCGGTGGTCGACTCCGCCGCGGCCCGGCCCGTGGCAGCAATTGGCTCACGGGCCACCGCAGTCTTCGCTTCTGCGAGGTCGCCGACGCTCTCCTGAATCCCAGACGGGTCAAGTTTGTTGATACGCGCCCGTACCGCGGCCGCCTCATCGACTCGACCGAGCATTTCAAGGTTTCTTGCGCGCACTTCGAGAACTGCGTTTAGCGCGTCGGTCTGACTTGCCATCGTTCGTCACCTCCCCCACCGATATGGTGCCGTCGGTGTAATCCTTCATCAACGATTCGGCCATCAGGCGATCCGCATGAGTCGGCCAGTTTGAGGTCAGCAACCCGTTCAAGATTCTCGCGCCCTCGACGACTAGACCCGGATCGCCGGATCTGATCCACTCAGCGGCCTTCCCATATCGCTCGAATCCGTGTGAGCGGGCACCCTGAGCGCGCGTGATCGCATTCCCCTGTGCTGCAATCAGGCTGGCGACGACTGCGCTCAGCAGTGCAAGGACGGCAGCGATCAATGTGGCAACAGCGCCTGGATCACCAGCTGCCCATGCCACGAAGTCACCCCAGGGCCCAGCCGACACCGCCGTAGTTGTCGTCGGCGAGGGCGTCGGATTCACGGCAAGAGCTTATCGGCCGACCTGACCGCTCAGGTCACGCGTCAGGACCTCGGTCCCGACGCTGAGTAGCCGCATGGTCGGAGCACATAACGGGCTCAACTCGACGTCTAGCCTGATGCCCGCAAAGGGATCCCCTTACGGGCATGCGATCTGGGCTGACGCCTGTGACCGAGTGTTCAGTGCGCGCTGTATAGTTCAGTCCATGCTGACTATTGCTTCGCGTCTCGACGTGATGAACCGCCTGGGTCGTGCACTGGCCGACCCCACTCGATCCCGGATCATCTTGACCCTGCTCGACCATCCCGCTTACCCGGCGGAACTGGCCCGAGATCTGGACCTGACACGCCCGAACGTGTCCAACCACCTGGCATGCCTGCGCGATTGCGGGATCGTCGTCTCCGAGCCCGAGGGTCGTCGGACACGATATGACATCGCCGATTCGCACCTGGCGCAGGCGCTGACGGCACTGGTCGATGCCACCCTGGCAGTGGACGAAGACGCCCCGTGCATCGATCCCGCCTGCTCGCTTCCCGGATGCGACGCAGCTGGGGAGGGCGCATGATCCTCACCTCGGTCTTGCAGGCGATGGGCCTGTTCGCAGCGACCAACATCGACGACATCATCGTGCTCTCCCTCTTCTTCGCGCGAGGGGCAGGCCAGCGCGGCACTACCGCCCGCATTCTGGCCGGCCAGTACCTCGGATTCGCCGGCATCCTCGGTGCCGCGGTCCTGGTGACCATCGGTGCCGGAGCATTCCTGCCCTCGGCAGCCATCCCGTACTTCGGTCTCATCCCTCTGGGCCTCGGCCTCTGGGCCGCATGGCAGGCCTGGCGCGGAGACGATGATGACGATGACGACGAGGCCAAGGTTGCCGGCAAGAAGGTCGGCGTGTGGACAGTCGCAGGCGTCACCCTTGCCAACGGCGGCGACAACATCGGCGTCTACACCCCTGTCTTCCTCAGCGTGGAACCTCTCGCAGTAGTCGCCTACTGCATCGTCTTCCTCGCGCTCGTCGCGGTCCTGGTGGCCCTGGCAAAGTTCGTCGCCACCCGCCCCCCGATCGCCGAAGTGCTCGAACGCTGGGAGCACATCCTCTTCCCCATCGTTCTCATCGGCCTCGGCATCGTGATCCTCGTCAGCGGCGGAGCCTTCGGACTCTGACGTAGCGGCAGCGATCCAAACGGCCCCGACCGGGCGCACCCCTCTCGGTTCAGACCGCGACACCTACCTGCAGCCAGTCCTGCGTGATCGCGGCAACAAGTGACTTTGTCAACCTGATTTGGCCCCGGGGTGACGGTTTGAAGTGGCCCCGTCGTGGCGGCGGGTCGATGTGGGTGGCTGTCTGTTGTCAGGCGCAGCAGGAAGTGGGGAGTTCGTTGCGGAAGAGGTTCGCAGTGAGGCGGATGCCTTCGGCCATGGTGAGGTACGGGGCCCAGGTGTCGGCGAGTTGGGTGACGGTGAATCCGGCTTTGATGGCGTAGGTCGCGGCGAGCATCATCTCGCCGGCGGTGTCGGCGAGGGCGTGGACTCCGAGGACTTTGCCGGTGTCGGCGTCGGCGACGATCTTGATGCCGCCGCGGGTGTTGTGGTTGGCGATGGCTCTGGGCACGTCGGCCAGTCGCAGGTATCGGCAGGCGCATCTGTATCCGGCGGCGATGGCTTCGGCTTCGGTGATCCCGGCCGAGGCGAGTTGGGGTGAGGTGAACAGGACGGAGGGCAACCCGGTGTAGTCGACCTGCTCAGAGTGACCGAGGGCGTTGTGTGCGGCGATCTTCCCGGTCCTCGCGGCGACGTACACGTACTGGGGCACGTCGGTGACGTCGCCGGCGGCGAACACCGCCGGGTTCGTGGTCCGCTGTTGTTCGTCGACAATGATGAAGCCGCGGGTGTCGGTCGCGATGCCCGCAGTGGCGAGGCCGAGCCCGTCGGTGCGGGGGGTGCGGCCGGTGGCGACGAGGACGCGTTCACCGGTAGCTACTTTCCCGGTGCGGGTGAGGACTCGGACCAGGTCGTCGTGTGGGGTGATCGTTGCGGCGCGGTCGCCTATGACGGTGATTCCGTCGGTCAGGAAGGCTTTGCGGAGCTCGGAGGAGAGTTCTGGTTCGGCGTGCGGGGCGAGCCGGCCGATGATGGTGACCTCGACCCCGAGCCGGGCGAACAGCTGGGCCTGTTCGAGGCCGACGAATCCGCCGCCGATCACCACGAGCGAAGCGGGCAGCTCGGTGAGTTCCATCGCCGTGGTCGACGTGAGGTAATCGATCTGCTCGAGGCCGGGGATCGTTGGGATGGTCGGTTCGGCGCCGGTGGCGATGAGATACGACTTGGCGCGAACCGGTCGTCCATCGACGAGCAGTGTTGAGGGATCGGTGAATGTTGCGGTGCCGGGGAGGATGTCGAACCCGTAGGCGGCGACGATGTCGGCGTACTTGGTCTGGCGGAGCATGCCGACCAGCTCATCCTTCTGCTGCACGAGCGCGCCGAGGTCGACGGCCCCAGCGGAGGTGGCGGCGCCGGGGAACGGGTTCGTGAGCGCGGCGTGGCGGGTGTGCGCGGCCGCGAGGAGTGTCTTGGAGGGCACGCAACCCACGTTCACGCAGGTGCCACCGAGCGTGCCCGATTCGATGGCGACCACGCTCGCCCCCTCGAGTCGGGCGTGGATCGCCGCGGACATCGCCGCGCCGCCCGTCCCGACCACCGCAAGATCGAACTCGTTGTGCTGAGTCATGATGCCTCCTCGGGTGGACCGGGCCACACGTGCGGCCCTATGCGACAGAATGGACCTTCAAGCATGCTTGAAGGTCAAACTGACGGTGGAGGTGTCACGATGCGGATCGGAGAACTCGCGGAGAAGGCGAGGACGAGACCGTCGACGCTGCGGTACTACGAGGAGCGCGGGCTGCTGCAACCGCCGGAGCGCACCCCGGCCGGGTACCGCAGCTATGGTGACGAGACGGTGCAGCGGCTCGAGTTCATCGATCGGGCTCGCGCGGCGGGGCTCACCCTTGCGCAGACCGCGGAGATCCTCGATGTTCGCGACACGGGTGGTTCGCCGTGCGCTCACGTGCTGGATCTCCTTGACCGCCGGCTCGTGGAGATTGATGAGCAGCTCGAGCAGCTGCGCGCCCTACGAGGGAGCATCGTCGAGCTTCGGGCGCACGCGACGGCAACGGCGTCCGAAGCCTGCACGCCGGAGTCCATCTGCCGCTACCTCTGATGACTTTCGGATCGCTACTGCCGCTGGCGGGTGTGGTTGAGGCGGTACGAGGTGGTGCCGGTTTCGATGATGGTGCCGTTGAACGTGAGCCGGTCGACGATTGCCGCACACAGGCGCGGGTCAGTGAAGGTCTTCGTCCACCCGCTGAACGACTCGTTGGATGCGATCGCGACGGAGTTCTTCTCTTCCCGCTCTGTGAGGACCTGGAACAGGAGTTCGGCGCCGCGTCGGTCGAGTTCGAAGCCACAGAAGTGCGGAATTTCCGGCCTCGGCGAGTCGAAGTGAATAGCCCGGATTGCGTCCCATATAGGGATCCCGGGTACTGGGCGCGCTTCTGAGCTATTTCGTTAGGATCGCGCGCGCGCTTACCTCGGGGTCAAGGTCCAGCCGCCGCAGGAGTTGGGCGTTGAGGGCGACGACGAGGGTGGACAGGGACATAAGGATCGCGCCGACTGCCATCGGCAGCACGAATCCGATGGGGGCGAGGATGCCGGCGGCGAGCGGTACAGAGATCAGGTTGTAGCCTGCGGCCCACCCGAGGTTCTGCTTCATCTTGCGGTAGCTGGCGCGGGACAGTTCGATCACGGACAGCACGGAGCGCGGGTCGGAGCTGGCGAGAATCACGCCGGCTAAGGCGATCGCGACGTCCGTGCCGGCACCGATCGCGATGCCGACGTCGGCGGTTGCGAGGGCGGGGGCGTCGTTGACGCCGTCGCCGATCATGGCGACTTTCTTCCCCTCGGCCTGGAGCGCACCGATCTTGGCGGCCTTGTCTTCCGGGCGCACCCCGGCGAAGACGCGGTCGATGCCCAGTTCGGTGCTGACCGCGTGGGCAACGGCCTCGGCGTCGCCCGTGATCATTACGACCTCGACGCCGAGCTTGTGGAGCGCGTCGACGGCCTCGCGGGATTCCGGACGGATTTCGTCGGCGAGTTCGAGTCCGCCGATCACGGCGCCGTCTTGGACGACGTGCAGGATGATTGCGCCGTCTGCGCGCCAGGATGCCGCTTCATCGACTTCCGATGCGCCGAGCTCTTCGAGCAGGCGGGGACCGCCGACACGGATCTCGTGACCGTCCAGGGTGGCGGTCACGCCGACCGCCGGGGAGGACGTGAATCCGGTGACGTTCTCGATCTGGAGGCCACGGTGTTGCGCGGCACGGACGATGGCTTTGGCGAGTGGGTGCTCGCTGTCGGCTTCGGCCGCGGCGGCGATCGCGAGCACCGTGTCGGCGTCGTGACCGCCGGTGGGGGCGATGGCGGTGACGACGGGTTCACCCTTGGTGAGGGTTCCGGTCTTGTCGAACAGGACGGCGTCGATGGTGCGCATCTGTTCGAGCGCGAGACGGTCTTTGATCAGCACCCCGCCGCGGGCGGCGCGTTCGGTCGCGATGGACACCACGAGCGGGATCGCCAGTCCGAGCGCGTGCGGGCAGGCGATGACGAGGACGGTGATGGTGCGGATGACGGCGTCGTCCGGGCTGCCCACGAGGGTCCAGACGACGGCGGTGACCGCGGCGGCGCCGAGGGCGAACCAGAACAGCCAGCCGGCGGCGCGGTCGGCGATGCGCTGGGCGCGGGAGGTGGAGTTCTGCGCGTCGGTGACGAGTCGTTGGATGCCGGCGAGGGTGGTCTGGTCTCCGGTCGCGGTGACCTGGACGCGCAGGCCGGAGTCGGTCGCGACGGTCCCCGCGGTGACGGTGTCGCCGGTGCTGCGGGAGACGGGGCGTGATTCGCCGGTGACCATGGACTCGTCCATGTCCGCCCGCCCGTCGACGATCCGGCCGTCGGCGGGGACGCTGCCGCCGGGACGGACCACGACCACATCGCCGACACGGAGGTCTGCGGGGGAAACCGTCACGATCTGGTCGCCGTCGACGCGCTCGGCCTCGTCAGGCAGAAGCGCGGCGAGTGAATCCAGGGCTGATGTGGTCTGGGCGAGGGAGCGCATCTCGATCCAGTGGCCGAGGAGCATGATCACGATCAGCAGCGCGAGCTCCCACCAGAACTCGAGTTCATGGTGCAGCAGGCCCAGACTGGCGCCCCAGGATGCGAGAAACGCGACGGTGATCGCCGCGCCGACGAGCAGCATCATCCCGGGTGTGCGTGCGCGCAGTTCGCTGACCGCGCCGGACAGGAACGGCCAGCCGCCCCAGAAGTACATGACCGTACCGACCAGCGGAGCGATCAGGTTGATGCCGGGGGCGTCGGGCAGCGAGTACCCGAAGAGCATGGCGAACATGCTCGAGAACGCGACCACCGGCACCGCGAGGATCAGGTTGATCCAGAACAACTGCCGGAACCGTGCCACATGATCGGCCCCGTGCCCGGCATGCCCACCGGGGTGATCATGCTCGCCGTGAGGGTCGTGCCCGGCCGGGTGGTCCATGCCGTTCACGTGGTGGCCACCGTGCTCAGCGGCGTGAGAGCCGACCGGCGCCTCGCGTGTTCCCCGTGATGGGTCGTGGTGGTGTGCGTGCGGATCGGTCATGACGAGCCTCCTCGCTGGTCTGTGGTCGGATGATTCCGGCGTCAGGCGGGGTGCCCTTCCTCGGATTGCCGACATGTCATTCATCAACCGGGATACCCCCCTCGGGTATTCCGAGGGGTCTCGCGTTCGACAGGGCGAGACCCTCGGAATGATTCCTCAGTTCTGGGTGAGCAGGTTCTCCATCGTGGCGATCTCGGTAGTCTGCGTGTCCAGGATCGCTTGCGCGAGCGCGATCACCTCCTCGTTTGCTCCCTGGTCGAGTTCGGTCTGCGCCATCTCGATCGCGCCCTCGTGGTGCACGATCATCTGCTCCAGGAACAACCGCGCCGCCTCCGCGCCGTCGGCGGCTTCCAGTGCCGCCATGTCGCCATCGGACATCATTCCGTCACCGTGCCCCATCCCGCTCATGTCGCCGCTGGAGCTCATTCCCCCATTGGTGAGCCAGGACTGCATGAGCTCGATCTCGGGGGCCTGCGCGTCCTTGATCTGCTGCGCCAGGGCCTGCACCTGATCGTCGATGCCGTCCTTGCCGAGGATCGTGTCGCTCATCTCCACCGCCTGCTCGTGGTGGGGGATCATCATGATCACGAACATCTCGTCCGCCGCGTTGACCTGGGCAGACGGCGACGTGGGCGACATCATCCCGCCCTGGCCCATCCCCGGCATCGATCCGCCGCCGACATAGGCGCACCCTGCCAGCGACACCGCCACCGCGAGCGGCACGACGGTCAATACCGTCCATCGGAACTTCTTCACAACCATTGGTCCTTCTCCATCGATCGGTGAACTTCGCCCGCGTGCGGGCATGACTCAGCCCCGGCCACGAGGGCCGGGACGGTCGGTTCACGTTCGACTGATGGACAGGTCCAGCAGCGACGGCGGACGGGGCAGTACCGACAACAGCACCCCGACCACACGCGCCGGCGGGCTCGGCCCGCGGCTTCGGCCGCGGATGACCCCGGGGCCGGAGCGCGCCGCCCACAGCACCACCGCCAGCAGACCGAGCACGCACGCCCCCATCAACGCGTCATGCGCCGCACCGGGCGCGCAGTCCGCACAGGCGGTCTCGGCGACGACACCGGTGTCCGACGAGGGGCCGTGGCCGTGTTCGGCGCCGATGCTCGAAACGGCCGTCATCGGCGCTTCGGGGTGCCCGGTCATGAGCGTGTGCATGCCCAGCAGCCCCACCATCACCAGCGCCGCGAGCAACACCGACAGCATCCACCGCCACAGCATCGGCGGATGCAGACGAGTTCGCGTCGTGTCCAGGGCCACAGATCTCCTTGGTTCGCAGACTACCCCACCGGGGTATTCACCCCCACCTCGCCGCCAGCTGGTTTTTCCTGTCAGAAGGCTGGGTGGGGGCACGCGATCGTCGTGACATCCTGAGGGAGTCATGACCTCGTCCGCGATCACCAGCTCTCGCCGCTACGCGCGGTGGCGCGGCATGTGCGCGGTCATCGGGCTGGTCCTCGTTGCTCTCCTCGCCCTGCATGTCTCTCCCGCGACGGCCGCGGATGCCGCGCCCGCGATGTCGACGCAGAGCGAGAGCACCCATTCCCCGGATCGCTCGGACTGCGCGGGGTGCGCGGTGTGCCCGGATGGAAACGGCAGCCCGCACGCCGCGATGGGCGTGCACTGCGGGATGACGTTGCAGCCACCCACCGTGCATGCGGGCGTGGTGCCGACGCGAGCCTGGTTCCGCGCGCTGTCTCCCGGCGCACGACAGCCGTCGCCCGCCGAAGGAGCAGCTGCGCCGCGCTCCCTCACGCTCTGGGAGCTTTCAGTCAGTCGAACGTGAGTGCGGCCCGCCGGGACTGTTCGCCGGCAACCGCATCGCCCGTGTCCGGGCGCCCACACAACCTTCGACGAAAGTGAACCCTGCCATGCCTCGCGCATCGAAAACCAACCTCGGCGTGATCCTCGCGACCACCCTGCTCCTCGTCACCGGCTGCGCAGCCGCCACCCCCGACAGTACGACCACCGATCCACTCGCCGCCGCCGGTTTCCCCGACCAGACCATCCACCAGGTCATCGACGAGCTCGAAGCGACACCGGTCGACGACCGACGCGACGACCTGATCGCATCCGTGCGCCCGAACGCCGTGCTGTTCACCATCGACGGTGGGCCCGAGACCTCCGTCCCACTCGAGGACGAGTTCTACCTCTCCGTCGCGCCGTACCGGAACACCACGCACGACTGCTACTTCCACAGTCTGACCACCTGCGTCGGAGAGCTCGGCGACGAGCCCCTCCACCTCACGGTCGTCGGCGACGATGGCGAGGTGCTGCTCGACGAAGAACGCACGACGAACAGCAACGGCTTCGTCGGACTGTGGCTTCCCCGCGACATCGACGCCACACTCACCATCACGCACGAGAACGGCTCGATCACCACCCCCATCTCCACTGGCGCGGAAGACCCCACCTGCCTCACCGATCTGCCTCTCACGTAGAGGGCCCGAGGAAGCGACCCCGCCTCCCGGGCCGCCCGCTACGTGGTGGCGGCGCGGGAGACGTCACGCCGATCGTCGTCGCTGCGCGAATGAACGGCGCCTCGCCTCGCCTCGCCCGCACGATCACGCCACGCCCGCAACACCCCCTGACTGCGCATCGCCCGGATACGGATCCGACCGGGGTCCGCCGCCGACCTCCGGGATCAAGCTCGATGGCATGAATGGAATACAGATTGGCTATGCCAGAGTCTCGACCGCTGATCAGGACCTCACTTCGCAGCGGGACGGGCTATTGCGGCTCGGGGTTCTCGATTCGAACATCTATGTCGATCACGGGCTGACCGGCACCAACCGCGCCAGGCCAGGGCTCCGCGAAGCGCTCGCCGCAGTCCGAGAAGGCGACACCCTCGTAGTCACAAAGCTCGACCGGCTCGCCAGGTCAGTGAAGGATGCGCGCGACATCGCCGACGAGCTGACGACGAAAGGCGTCGCGCTCAGTCTTGGCGGCAGCAGGTACGACCCCACCGACCCAGTGGGGCGGTTGCTGTTCAATGTGCTCGCGATGGTTGCCGAGTTCGAACGCGACCTAATCAGCATGCGCACGAAGGAGGGGATGGCGGTCGCCCGCGCGAAAGGTCACCTAAAGGGTAAGCAGCCGAAGATGTCGACAACGCAGCGAAAGCTGATGTTCGACGTCCAGGACCGCGGCGAGTACACCCAAACCGAGATCGCCGAGCTGTTCAGTGTCTCTCGAGCCACCGTCTACCGCGAACTACAGCGTCGCCGGGCAGCGTTCCGTGCCGCGAGCGACGCGCACATCTTCTGAGCCCAGGCCGCAGCCCCTACCGGCGATGGCCTTGGGTCGCCGCCGGCGGAGGCGCGTACTGACAGTGCCCGCAGGAGGATCAGTTGTGACGGGCCGAGTGTCTGGACTGGTGCGTCGTCGCCGCGAGCGCGCGGTGGCCGGGTCAACTATGCGCGCGACCCGGCCACCGGTCGGCTATTCGGCGCGGCGCATCCCCACGATGATGAGTGCGCACGCAGCGAGGGCGAGGGCGATGCCGATCACCGCACCGATGACCGCGCCAGGGCCGGTCTCCTCGGCGGGGAGCAGGAACGCGGGAAGCGCGGGCAGAATGGACACGATTTGCAGGGCGATGATCGCAATACAGGGTCCGCGCCGGCCGTTCCAGGCGAACGCGACGAGCGCGAGGGTTCCGAGGGCGACGCCACCTGAGAGCACGGCGATGATGATGACGATCGGGTCCCAGGCGCTTCCGACGAGTCCGATCATCAGTGCGGGAACGGCTCCGGCTACGGCGAGCAGTGTGGCGAGCACGAGGCCGATGCGAAGCGGCACGGCTCGGCGCAGCGGAGGGGATGCGGTGATTGCGGTCATGACGAACTCCTCTCGATGGGGTGCCGGCATGTCCGGCTATGACTCACGATCTCGTCCCCGCGTCGCCCTGGGCGCGGGGTCCGTCCCCCGGGACGTGGGCACGGTCCGGGAAATCGTGCCCGGCACGTCTGGGGGCTGAACCCCAGATGCGGGGCGCGGTCAGCGGCAGAATGTGTCCATGTCAGACGCCGCGATTCGTGTCCTGGTCGCGGACGACCATCCCGTCGTCCGTGGTGGGCTGGCTGCGCTGCTGAGCACGCTCGAGGGTGTCGAGGTGGTGGCGGAGGCTGGCGATGGCGCTGCCGCGTGCCGGGAGGCGCTGGTGACGCGCCCGGATGTCGCGATCGTGGACCTGCGGATGCCGGTGCTGGATGGGGTGGAGACCACGCGACGCCTGACGGCTGATCTCCCTGGCGTTGCCGTGATCATCCTCACGATGTTCGACGAGGACGAGGAGATCGCGGATGCTCTCGCGGCCGGAGCGCGGGGGTATTTGCTGAAAGGCGCTCAACCCGACGAGATCGATCGTGCCGTGCGCACCGTGGCTGCCGGCGGCGCCGTGCTTTCACCCGAGGTCGCCGCGCGCGTGCTGGGCGGGTCGCTCCGCCGGTCCGCGGCCGATCCGTTCCCTCAGCTCACGGCACGGGAACGGGAGGTGCTCGACCTCATCGCACGTGGTGCACCCAATCATGCGATCGGCGAGCGGCTCGGGATCGCGGCTAAGACCGTCGGCAATCACATTTCTGCGATCTTCCTCAAGCTCGGCATCGCGACACGGGCTGAAGCGATCGTGATGGCCCGCGAGGGTGGGCTCGGCCGATGATCGCCCGCCGCGTGGGCCTTGTGCTCGCCACGATCCTGAGCGTGCTGGGCACCGCACCTGCCCTCGACATCGCACCGGACTCCTCAGGCTCGATCGTTCTACCGATCGCGGCGGCGATTCTGTCGACCGGGATCGCCGTAACGACGCTCGTTCTCCTCATCCCGGCTTGGCGCGGACGTTCACGCGCGTGCCTGACGATCGCCGTGCTCCAGCTGGTCGGCATCCTGACCGCCATCCCCGCGTTCTTCGCCCCCGCCGAGGTCGTCCCCGCCGGCGCCGTCGTCTTCGCTGCTCTCGGGTCGCTGCTGAACGTGACGGCATTCGCGCTCATCCTCGTCGATCAGTCGACCGTTCTCGTCTACTCGGCAGCGATCATCATCGTCGTCGCCATCTACGCGGGGGCCGTTGCCGTCGTCTCCCTGCTGGTGCCGCAGAGCGTGGAACGGACCGTGCAGACTGTCGCGGCGATCGGGATCGCACTGCTCTTTCAACCGGTCGTCGGACTGCTTCGCCGCACCGTCGGTCGCACCCTGTACGGAGGGCGTGACGATCCGGCCGGCACCGCACGCCGCGTCCGGCAACGGCACGACGGATCCGAAGCAGGCGTTGCCGCAGCCGTCGCCGAGACCGCTGCACTGCTGCGCCTCCCCGGGCTGACGCTGATCGTCGACAACAAGTCGGTCGCCACCGTGCGGCGCGGACATGCCGGCGGCCGGGAGGTTGAGGTGCCCGTCACCCCCGACGGTTCGCTCGCCCTGCGCGTGGCCCTCCGCCCCGGCGAGAAGGCGCTGCACGCCGACGATCGTGCCGCGCTCGAGCTCGTCGCGCTACCGCTCGCGTTGCTGTCGCGTCAGGCAGACCTTTCGAAGCAGCTCCGTGACGCCCGCGCCGCCACTGTCGAATCACGCGAGCGGGAGCGCGTGGCCCTCCACCGCGATCTCCACGACGGACTCGGGCCTCTGCTGACCGGAGCGGCATTCCGTGCGGATGCCGCGCGTAACCTGCTGCGCTCGCACCCCGACGAGGTCGATGCCCAACTCGAGGTCGTGCAGGCTGACCTGCGGACCGCGCTCGAGGAAGTTCGGCGGGTGGTCGACGGGCTGCGGCCGATCGAACTTCAGGAGCGCGGCCTCTGGGGCGCATTGGCACGCCGCGCCGACCGCATCGGAGCCGACCTCGACGTGCCCGACCCGCCCCCTGTTCTCACCGCTGCCGGACAAGTCGCGGTCTATCGCATTGTGAGCGAGGCCCTGACCAACGCCGACCACCACGGACCCGGCTCGCCCGTCCAGGCCTGCGCCACCCTCACCCCCGACGGCGCCCTCCACATCGTCGTCCAGAACCCGATCACCGAGGACACCCACGGCGGCGACAAGGCCAGCGCGCCAGATGACGGCCGATCGGCGCCGGCCCGACCGGGGATCGGCGCGGCATCGATCCACGCCCGCGCCGAGGAACTCGGCGGCTCAGCCACGATCGGCCCCGACGGGCAAGGGCTCTGGCGAGTATCCGTCCACTTGCCACCATCGATCATCGACACCGAGCCGTCGCCCTCCTCGCGCGACCGAGGCGGGATGAAGGGCGCAAGGTCAAATCAGACCTGACTCACCAGCACCTTCCGCACCACCCACCAACGTCAGCATCATGCTTCGAACCGCGCTCGGTGCGCACGCAAAGGGATCGTGTACGAGCTATCAGTATCCGCGGGAAGGTGCCATCGGAGGCGATGGGTCAACATGAGACTTAGCGCGGGGTCTCGTAGAGATATCTCAAGCGGGTACACGCGTGGGTAAAGACGAACGCAGATGAAGGGAGGCGAGTGGAGCCGGGAACGAGGTCGAACCGCGGGATTATGCGGTCACGGCATTGAAGCGATGGCGACTGCGCTCGCGATACATGGGTTCAAATCCCACCGTCACCGCCAGAAAAGCCCCTGCCAAGCAGGGGTTTTTCCATTTCCATCGCACCGTGGCAACGCCCCGCGGCTCACACCACCGGCAGCCCCGCGAGCCAGCGCAGCGTCGCGGCGACGCCGTCGGCGTCGTTCGACGGGGCGATGTAGTCGGCCTCGGCGAGCACGGAGGGGTCGGCGTTCGCGGGAGCGACCGACGTGCCCACGCGTCGGAACAGGCCGAGGTCGTTGCGCCCGTCGCCGATCGCGACGACCTCACTGAACGGCACATCCAGTCCCCCGGCGATGACCTCGACGCCCGTCGCCTTGTCGACCCCACGCGCCGTGATCTCGAGGTACGCCGCGTTCGATGTCTCCGCCGTCACCGACGCCGGCATCACTCTGCGCAGCGCCTCGATCTCCTCCGGATGCCGCGCGATGAACAGGATCTTCACCGGCGCCTCCAGCCCGTCGAAGTCCGCCACGAGTTGCGGGGCCATCCCCACGATCGACCCTTCGTGGGCGATCTCATCGGTGACCTCGTCCACGAACCACCCGGTCGGGGTGTACCAGCTGGTCGCGACGCCGAGCGACCGGGCCGCCTCCGCAACCTGCCCGGCCACAGCCAGCTCGATCGGCGTCGTCGCGATGACGCTCGGTCTGCCGTCCGCGTCGAACGACGCGACGAGCGCTCCCTGAAACCCCACGAACGCGCTCGGCGCCACGATGCCCAGCGCCTGCAGGTACTGCCACATCCCGCCGGGCGGACGCGACGACGCGAGAGTGAGCTGGATGCCGGCAGCGCGCGCCACCTGGGCAGCGGCGACCGTCTCCTGAGCGAGCGTCCGGTCAGACCGCAGCAGCGTGTGGTCGACGTCGATCGCGACGAGGCGCGGCCGGTGCGTGCGCTCGGCACCGGTATCCGTCCGTTGCATCACGAACGACGCGGACGAGGCATCCTCTGCAGTGCTCATGCCCTCGACGTTACGCCAGCCACCCCAACCGGCGGCCGGGGCGCCACAGACTGCAGCGGCATCACCGCTCACATCGCGATGAGCAAGACACCCGCCGCGACGAGGACGGATGCCGCGACGCGCCGACCGGGATGCGCCTCGCGCAGCACCCACGCACCGAACAGACTCACCAGCACGACGCTCACCTCGCGGATCGGCGCGACGAGCGCCACAGGTGCGATCGTGATGGCGGTCAGCACGAGAATGTACGACAGCGGCGAGAGGAATCCGAAGGCCACCAGCCGGCGCCAGTGCATCCGCCAGACCGCGCCGAGCGACCCGAACGCGTCTCGGCGCGCGCGCCGCGCCACCATCAGGAGCGTCAGCAGCGGCAGCTCGAGCGCCGTGCAGCCGACCATGTAAGCGACCGGCGGCACCTCCCAGGTGCGCAGGGCGAAGGCATCCCACACCGTGTACGCCGCGATCGCCACCCCGGTCAGCAGCCCGAACACGACGGCCGGGTCAAGGCCGGGCCGGCGCCGCGTCCCCGACCCGCGCTCGCGCTCACGGTCGACGAACCCGACGGCGACGACGCCCACGATGACGGCCAGCACCCCCACCACAGCCACCGCCGACAACCGCTCGCCGAGCACCACCACGGCGACCACGACGGTCAGCAGGGGTCCTGTGCCGCGCGCTGTCGCGTACGCGGTCGACAGGTCGCCCACGGCATAGCCGCGCTGCAACACCAGCATGTATGCGACGTGCAGCACGGCCGAGGTGCCCACCCCGGCGCAGAACCCGGAAAGACTCGCCGGCCCCCACCCACCCGTGAACGGGATCGCTACTGCCCACATCACGGTGCTGAGCAGCGCTCCCCACCACAGGAACGGCACTCCGCTGCGGCTCGTGCCGTGGGCGATGATGTTCCACGCCGCGTGCGCGACGGCGGCGGCAAGGACGAGAACGAGAGCAAGAACAGACACGCGGACCCTTCGCCTCGCCGCGGGCGCGACGAGGGGGTCCTCCGGGCTTTTGTCCTGTCAGATGACGCCCGCCACCGCAGGGTGCGGGCGTGGCGCCGCTCGGACCAGGCGGGCCGGCTCGAAGCCGAACCCCGGAACCCTAGGCGCTATCGCGATCCACGCTACCGCGACATTCCGCACTCCGCCGAACCGGCGGCGGCGAAGGCGCAGGCGAAGACAACCGTTCACCTTTCCCTCACCCGCCGTCTTCCCGCAGGCCAGGAAGCCACCGAGTCGACTGCCAACGTTCGCTTGCGTCCCTTCCCACATCTGCCCGGCACGACCGTGCCCGGGCACGTCCGAAGAAAGGCCGCATTCCCATGCGTCTGAACACCCGCAGCTTCGCCGCCCTCGGCGCCGGCATCGCCCTCCTGGCAGCGCTCACCGGTTGTGCCGGCACGACCGCTTCCGCTGACAGCGACACCAGCACCGACAACGCCACCACGATCGAGGGCACCTTCGCCTCGGGCGACTCGAACACGATCGTCTTCGCGACGCTCCCCGACCACGAGGGCGCTGAGCAGGATGCCCAGCCCATCGCCGACTGGATCGCCGAGATCACCGGCAAGGAGGTCAAGTTCTTCGAGGCCACCGACTACACCGCGGTCGTGCAGGGCCTGGCCGCGGGCCAGATCGACGTCGCCCAGATCTCCGCCTTCACCTACTACCAGTCGCAGGCGGCCGGTGCCGAGATCGAGCCCATCGGCGCGCAGATCACCGCAGAAGGCGCCGAGCCCGGCTACTTCTCGGTCGCGCTGAAGAACCCGGCATCCTCGGCGACGACGCTCGCCGACTTCGCCGATCAGCCCGTCTGCTTCGTCAATCCGACGTCGACCTCGGGCCGCGCGATCCCGGTCAGCCAGCTGCTCGAGGCCGGTGTCACCGTCTCCGACGAGAACACGGTCTACGGCGAGTCGCACGACCTCAACGCCGCCAAGATCGCTGAGGGCGTCGACTGCCAGGTCGGCTTCGCTCAGGACGTCGACGCCGACCCGCTCATCGCGTCGGGCGCGCTCGAGGAGATCGACCGCTTCCAGGTTCCCGCCGCGCCGATCGTGATGCAGGCCGCCCTGCCGCAGGACGTCAAGGACCAGCTCACCGCCGCGATCGCCGACAGCACGCAGGCATCGCTGACGGATGCCGGTATCGAGCTCAACGAGTTCCTCACCGAGAACTGGTTCGGCTTCGGCGCCGTCGACGACTCGTACTACGACACGATCCGCTCGGTCTGCACCCTGATCGCCGACCAGGTCGAGGCCTGCCAGGCGTAAGCCCGGCATCGAAACGGAGCATGACATGACCCACAGCGACACCCCGGCCGTCCAGATCACCGACCTGGGTAAGACCTACCCGGGCGCGGCTAGCCCTGCCCTGACCGGGGTGTCGCTGTCGGTCTCTCCCGGCGAGATCGTCGTCCTGCTCGGCCTCTCCGGCTCGGGCAAGTCGACGCTCCTGCGCCACATCAACGGGCTCGAGACGCCCACCACCGGCACCGTCGTCTCGCTCGGCGAGGACGTGTCGGCCCTCACCGGCCGGCCGCTGCGCGAGTTGCGCGGCCGCATCGGCTTCATCTTCCAGCAGTTCGAACTCGTCGGCGCCCTCACGGTGCTCGAGAACGTGCTGACCGGATCGCTCTCGACGCTGCGCGGCCCCCGCATCGGCGTCCGCACCTACCCCAAGCAGCTGCGTCTGCGTGCGCTCGGTCACCTCGACCGCGTCGGACTGCTCGAGCGTGCGTACCAGCGCGCCGACACCCTCTCGGGCGGCCAGCAGCAGCGCGTCGCGATCGCCCGCGCACTCATGCAAGAGCCCGACATCCTTCTCGCCGACGAGCCCGTCGCCTCGCTCGACCCCGAGTCGAGCAGCCAGGTCATGGGGCTCATCCGCGAACTCGCCGCCGAGCGGGGCCTGACCGTCGTGTGCAGTCTGCACCAGGTCGACCTCGCCCTCAGCTGGGGCGAGCGCATCGTCGGCCTGCGCGCCGGCGAGGTCGTGCTCGACACCCCCACCGACGACCTGACGCGCGAGCAGGTCATGGAGATCTACGGCCGCGTCGCCGTCACGACCGGTGAGATCACCGCGATCGAGACCGAGCTCGCCGACATCCGAGAACAGCTCCTCAGCGAGGGTGCGACCGAGGGTGGCATCGCTTCAGAGGATGCCCGCGCCGAGGCCCTGCGTGCACAAGCCGGCGAGCGCCTGGCGGAGGACTTCGCCAACGAGGAACCCGCCTGATGACCGCCGTGCTGAGCGCGCCGCCGCAACCGTCCGCTGCACGCCTGCAGGCGATCAAGCGGCCCCGCCCGCTCACCGCGACGGTCGTCTCGTACTCGGTCATCGCGGGGATCGCGATCCTCGGCATCTGGTCGTTCGCCGCGCTCGACTACAGCTTCAAGAGCCTCGAGACGACATTCGCCAACCTCAGCCGCTTCATCGGCATGGCCACCCCGATGCAGTGGCCGGGGTGGAACGTCGTCGGCACCCGTCAGCCCGACGGCACGACGACCTTCGTGACCGAATGGGTCGGCATCGAGCCGATCCTCGACACGTTCGGCAGTATCGCGATCACTCTCGCGCTCGTGATCGCCGGCACCGCCCTCGCGGCCGTCCTGTCGATCCCGGTCGCCTACGGCGCCGCCCGCAACACCGCGCCGGGCCGCGTCGCGCTCGCGATCTCGCGCTTCATCGGCGTCGTCATGCGCGCGATCCCCGACGTGGTCTTCGTCGTCTTCCTCGCCTTCCTGTGGTTCAACTCGGGCACGCTGCCGGCGATCGTCGCGATCGGGCTGCACTCGGTCGGCATGATCTCGAAGATGTTCGCGGATGCCGTCGAGCAGATCGACGAGGGACCGCGCCTGGCCATCCGCGCGGCGGGCGGCTCGAAGTCGCAGGAGTTCTGGTCGGGCGTCGTGCCGCAGGCACTGCCCGCCTGGATCGCCGTCACCCTCCACCGCGCCGACATCAACCTGCGCGGCACCGTGATCCTCGGTGTCGTCGGCGTCGCCGGACTCGGCTACGACCTCGATGAGGCCCTGCACGCCGGCCCCGCCGGCATGCGCCGGGTCATCCCGATCGTCCTCATCATCATCGCGCTGTGCATCGTGTTCGAGATCATCTCGTCGCTCATCCGTGCGCGCCTGCTGGGTGTGCGCCCGACCGGACGCGGCACGGGTGACACGGTCGTGCGCGCCCTCGCGAAGCGATCGTCGCGCCTCGCCGCGTCGATCGACCGCAACGGTGCCTCAAGTGACGAGGTCGCGCGCGCCGCGCGCATCGAAGCCGTGATGCACCGCCCGTGGGACCGCGGGCGGGTTCTGACAACCGCGTGGATCTGGCTCGGCATCCTCATTGTCGTCTGGGCCTTCGTCTACGCGGGCCCCGACCTCGCGCGCCTGGTGAGCGGCTGGCGGTTCGACCAGGTCGTCAACGCCGAGCTCGACCGCGCGATCTGGCCGCCGAACTTCGGCACGCGCGACGTCGGCACAGTGCTCGCGGCGGTCGGCACGACGCTGCAGGTCGCGTTCGCGGCGACCCTCATGGGCGCACTCATCTCGGCGTTCGTCGGCCCGCTCTCGGCGCGCAACGTCGCGCCGAACGGCGGCGTGCGCAACCTCTTCCGCGGCATCGCCCTCGTGCTGCGCGCGATCCCCGACCTCGTCGTGGCGATCATCTTCATCATCGCGACAGGGTTCGGCCCGCAGGCTGCCGCCCTCGCCCTCGGCATCGGCGGTGTCGGCCTGCTCGCCAAGCTCGTCGGCGATTCGATGGAGGAAGTGCCGAACGGCCCCGAGCGCGCCGTCGGCGCTGCCGGAGGCAGCCGCACCCAGGTGTTCTTCGCGTCGACACTGCCCATGTCGGTGCCCTCGACGGTCAGCCACCTGATGTATCTGCTCGAGCAGAATGTGCGCTCGGCGACGCTGCTCGGCATCGTCGGCGCGGGCGGCATCGGCTTCCTCCTGCTGAACGCCCTGCAGGGTCGCCACTTCGATCAGGTCTTCGCGTATGTGCTCGTCATCATCGCGATGGTCGTCGTCGTCGAGACGGCGGCGATCCTCATCCGCCGCGCGCTGAAGTAGGTCGGCATGGCACGCGACACGTACGACCTCATCGTGGTCGGGGCCGGCATCGTCGGCCTCGGGCACGCCGCCGCTGCCGTCGAGCGCGGGTTGAAGGTCGCGATCGTCGAGCGGGCCGATGCCATCGCGGGCGCGAGCATCCGCAACTTCGGCCACATCGGCGTCGGCGCGCACGCCGGTCAGGCGGGCGAGTACGCACGCCGCAGCCGCGAGCTGTGGTTGCGGCTCGCGGAGCGCGCGGGGTTGTGGATCCGTCAGGACGGCGCGATCGCGGTCGCCCGCCACGAAGACGAGCTCGCCGTGCTGCGCGAGAGCAACGCCGGCCCCCTGCTGTCGGCCGACGAGGTGAGTGAGCTCGTTCCGGTGCGCGGCGCGGTCGGGGGTATCCGCTTCGCTGACGACCTTCAGGTCGATCCGCGTGCGGCGGCCCCGGCGATTGCGGCGCACCTGGGCGCGCGCGGCGTCGACTTCCACTGGCGCACGGCAGCGCTCGGGGCTGAGACCGGCACGCTGCACACGACACGCGGACCGCTGCACGCACAGGCGATCGTCTTCGCCGTGAACGCCGACGTCGACCAGCTCTTCCCCGAGATCGCGGCCGCGCACGACGTGCAGCGGTGCAGCCTCGACATGCTGCTCGCCGACGGCGTGGGGCTGCCCGTGCCGCTGCTGACCGGCTCGTCGATGCTGCGCTACTCCGCGTTCGCGACGACGCCAGCCGCGGCCGACGTGCGGGCGAGATACGAGCGGGATGCCCCCGAGGTGCTCACGTACGACGTCAACCAGATGTACACCGAGCGCCCCGACGGCACCCTGATCGTCGGCGACACGCACGATGTGCGGGTGACACCGTCGCCGTTCCAGGACGAGCGCGCGTTCGAGCTGCTGCTGAGCCTCGGCGCCGACCTGTTCGACGCGCCGCTGCGGGTGCGCGAGCGGTGGCAGGGCGTCTACGCGCGCGCCCCGCACGAGTTCTTGAAGGCGGCGCCCGCCGACGGCATCCGCGTCGTATCGGTGACGACCGGCATCGGCATGACCTGCGGACTCGGCCTGGCCGAATCCGTCATCGACGACCTCTGGCGCTGAGGCCACATCCCCCCTCGAAGGAGAAACGAATGACCCGCATCGAAACCGTCGTGCTCGACATGGCCGGAACGACCGTCGCCGACGACGGCCTCGTCGTCGGCGCGTTCACGCGCGCGTGGGACCGCCTGCCCGCCGCGGCATCGGCCGACCGTGATGCCGCGATCGCGCACGTCGTCGCGACGATGGGGCAGTCCAAGATCGAGGTCTTCCGGGGGCTCGTCGATGAGGATGCCGCGCACGAGCTCAACGGCCTGTTCGAAGCCGCTCTCGACGAGCTCGTCGCCGAGAGCGCTGCCGCCCTGCCCGGCGCCGAAGACACGATCCGCGCCCTGCAGGATGACGGACGCACCGTCGTGCTGACGACCGGCTTCTCGCGCACGACGGTCGACGCGCTGCTCGCGCGCCTGGGCTGGGAAGAGCTCGTCGCCGTCGTCCTCACCCCCGCCGATGCGGGCCGCGGACGCCCCGCGCCTGACCTGAACCTGCTCGCGGCGATCCGCACCGGCGTCTCGTCGGTCGACGCTCTCGCCGTCGTCGGCGACACCGAGTCGGATGCCCGCAGCGGTGTGCGCGCCGGCGCGGGCCTCGTCGTCGCCGTCCGCACCGGCGGGCACGCGGCCGAAGACGCGCTGCGCGACGCGGGCGCCGCGCACGTTCTCGATTCCGTCGCCGAGCTGCCGGAGCTGCTCAGCCGGCTCGGCCGATGACCGGCCGCGTCGCGGCTCCTGCGGGAGCGGCGACGGTGCGGACGGGTTCGGAGACAGCGGTGCACCTGGGCCACGGCTCGGCATCTGCCGCTCAGCCACACGCGCCGGTCACACGACTGCGACTCGCACCGGCGCCCGAGGCGCTTGTGTTCCGCGGCGTCGGCGAGGGCTTCGAGCGCATCGCCGTACCCGACGTGTACCTGCACGAGGGCGACCTGCTCGTGCGCGTCGAGATGGCGACCGTGTGCGGCTCAGACCGGCACACCGTCTCGGGGATGCGCCACGAGAGCACGCCGCTCGTACTCGGCCACGAGCAGGTCGGCAGAGTCGTCGCCGTCGGTCCGGGCACGGCGCCGCGCACCGTCGACGACCGGCCGCTCGCGATCGGCGACCGCATCGTGTGGGCCGTCGCCGTCTCGTGCGGAACGTGCGCCCGGTGCCGCAGCGGGCTCGAGAACAAGTGCCTCCACCTACGCAAGTACGGACACACCCGCACGAGTCGCGGATGGGAGCTCACGGGCGGTTTCGCGACGCACGTGCACGTCGTCGCGGGATCGGCCGTCGTGAAGGTCCCCGAAGATCTACCGGCCGCCGTCGCCGCGCCCGCGTCGTGCGCGACCGCGACCGTGGTCGCCGCACTCGACGCCGCGGCGGCGCTGCGGCCCGTGGACGGCGGCATCGTCGTGGTGTCGGGATGCGGGATGCTGGGCCTGACGGCCGTCGCGCTCGCCCGCGCCGCCGGCGCCACCGTCATCGGCGTCGACCCCGACCCCGAGCGCCGGCGCCAGGCCATGCTGTTCGGCGCCGCGGAGGCGGTCGCGCCGGGGCGCGAGGCACTGGCATCCGCCGTCTCACGTGCCTCGTCGTCGACGGATGCCGACGGATTCACCGTCGCCCTCGAATTGTCGGGCGCCGGCAGCGCGATCGTCGACCTGCTGGCGACGGCGGGCGTCGGCGCGGCGATCGTGCTCGTCGGCAGTGTCTTTCCGGCGGCCCCCGTGCCCGTCTCGGCAGAGGACGTCGTGCGCCGACTGCTCACGATCACGGGCGTGCACAACTATCGCCCCGAGCACCTGCTGCGCGCCGTCGCGTTCCTGCGCACCGCCGACCACGCGCTGTTCGGCTCGCTCGTCGAGAAAGCGATCACGATGCCCGAGCTTCCCGCCGCGATCTCGGCACCGTCCGCCGCGGCGCGGATCGCCGTTCGGCCGTGACTCTGGACCGGGCCGTCGGGGCTACCGCAGGTCGGCGGTGGCCTCTGCGACCAGGCCCTGACAGACTGGGCGCATGAGCGTGATCGAGAACTCGAAGCTGACCGTCGTCGGTGCGGGGGCGGTCGGATCGTCCGTCGCCTATGCCGCCCTCATCCGCGGGTCCGCCCGCCACGTCGCCCTGTACGACATCGCCGCCGAGAAGACCGAGGCCGAGGTGCTCGACCTCGCCCACGGCGCCCAATTCACCGGGTCGAGCGACATCATCGGCGGGGCCGACATCTCGGTCACCGCCGGGTCGCACGTCGTCGTGATCACGGCCGGCGCGAAGCAGAAGCCGGGCCAGACCCGCATCGAGCTCGCGGGCGTCAACGCCAACATCCTGAAGTCGATGATGCCGCAGCTGCTCGAGGTCTCGCCCGACGCCACCTTCGTCATCGTCACCAACCCGTGCGACGTGCTCACCGTGCTCGCACAGGAGACCACCGCCCTGCCGTACGAGCGCATCTTCGCGTCGGGCACGGTGCTCGACACGTCGCGCCTGCGCTGGAAGATCGCGCAGCGCGCGGGCGTCTCGATCTCGAGCGTGCACGCCTACATCGTCGGCGAGCACGGCGACACCGAGTTCCCGCTGTGGTCGCATGCGACCATCGGCACCGTGCCGATCCTCGACTGGCAGCCCCTCGACGGTCAGCCGAAGTTCACGCAGGCAGAGCTCGACCAGATCGCGGTCGACGTGCGGGATGCCGCGTACAAGGTCATCCAGGGCAAGGGTGCTACCAACTATGCGATCGGCCTGTCGAGCGCCCGCATCGTCGAGGCCATCCTCAACGATGAGCACAGCGTCATGCCGGTCTCGACCGTGCTGGACGACTTCCAGGGCGTGAGCGGCGTCGCCCTCTCGGTGCCGTCGGTCGTGTCCGCGGCGGGCGCCGAGCCCATCCGCGAGACGTCGTTCGACGCCGCCGAGCAGGACCTCTTCCGCCACTCCGCCACGGCGCTGCGCGAGGTCGCCGACTCGCTGCGCTGAGGCGGGCTCGCGCTGAGCCCCGGCCGGGCTCGCGCCGCGGGCTGAGCCGGGCTCGCGCCGCGGCGCGCCGCGGTGTCGGATGCCGCGGATAGCCTGGGTGCATGGCATCCAAGCGCGCGGCGACCACCATGGCGTACCGGTGCACGGAGTGCGGCTGGACGAGCGTCAAGTGGGTGGGCCGCTGCGGTGAGTGCCAGCAGTGGGGCACGGTCGTCGAGGCGGCGACGCCGACCGGCATCGGCGCGGCTGCGGTGACGCCGCTGGCTCCCACGCGGTCGGCGCGGCCGATCACCGAGATCGACACGCGCGAGACGCCGCGCCGCAGCACCGGCGTCGGCGAGTTCGACCGGGTGCTCGGCGGCGGCATCGTGCCGGGGGCGGCAATCCTGCTGTCGGGCGAGCCGGGCGTCGGCAAATCGACACTGCTGCTCGAGGTCGCGGCGCAGAGCGCCCGCGCGGGGCGACGCGTGCTGTACGCGAGTGCCGAGGAGTCACTCGGCCAGGTGCGTCTGCGCGCCGAGCGCACCGGCGCGCTGCACGACGAGCTGTACCTCGCGAGCGAGACCGATCTCGCCACGATCCTGGGGCACGTGGATGAGACGGCCCCCGATCTGCTGATCGTCGACTCGGTGCAGACGGTGTCGTCGTCGCTGATCGACGGCGCCGCGGGGCATCCCAGTCAGGTGCGCGAAGTCGCGTCGACGCTGATCCGCGTCGCGAAAGAGCGCGGGCTGCCGGTCATCCTCGTCGGTCATGTCACGAAAGACGGCCAGGTCGCTGGCCCCCGGATCCTCGAGCACCTCGTCGACGTCGTGTGTCACTTCGAGGGCGACCGGCAGACGTCGCTGCGGTTCGTCCGGGCGCTGAAGAACCGCTTCGGCGCGACGGATGAGGTCGGATGCTTCGAACAGACGCAGCACGGCATCGCCGAAGTGCCCGACCCGAGCGCGCTCTTCCTCGGCCACGGCTCGCGCGAGCCCGGCACGTGCGTCACGATCGCACTCGAAGGTCGTCGCGCACTGCCCGTCGAGGTGCAGGCGCTGACGATGCAGGGCTCCGGCCCCAACCCGCGCCGGATCGTGAGCGGTGTCGACGGCGCGCGGGTCGCGATGATCCTCGCGGTGCTCGAGAAGCGGGCAGGCATCCGTGTGTCAGACCAGGACGTCTACGTCTCGACCGTCGGCGGCGTGCGGCTCGTCGAGCCGGCCGCAGACCTCGCGATCGCCCTCGCCGTCGCAAGCGCCGTGTCGAACCGCGCGAATCCCGCCAAGCTCGTCGCGATCGGCGAGCTCAGCCTCGCCGGCGAAGTCCGCGCCGTGACGCAGCACCAGCAGCGCCGCAGCGAGGCGACCCGGCTCGGCTATCGGTCGGTCGTCGACACCTCGTCGGCCAGCCTGAAGGGCGCCCTGCGCGACCTCGCGCGCCTGCACCCCATCGCCCCCGGCGACGAACCCGGCTTCTGAGGCGGCGCGGGCGCCCCAATTCAGGTCGCTCCTGCCCCACCCACGCGTCGTCGCGGTGGCCGTGTCCCTCCTACGCACCATGTCCCAATAAATGCTGTCTCAAGCCCCCTGAACCAGCCGTTTTTGGGACATGGTCTGCGGTTAGTGGGACATGGGCAGGGCGGTCACGCGTCGAGCGCGGCGATGACGTCGGCGGGGCTCGCCTGCATCGGGTGCGGGCCGGCGACGTCGAAGAACACCGTCGTGATCTCCTTCTCGTGGACGCTCAAGAACGCCCGCAGCCAGGCGGGCGACTGCAGCGCCACCGCGGGCGGAAGGGCCGCCGGCTTGTGCGCCGCATCGCTGAACAGCAGCAGCGCGACGTCGCCCGTGCTCGGGTCGCGGTACGTCCACACCTCGCCGACATCACGCGGGTCGTCGCGCTGGCCGGCTCGCAGCAGCGGCACGACGGTCGGTCCGTGGCGCAGCGCAAAGGCGAGCGCCGCCATGTCCTGCGTCTGCAGCGCATCAGCCAGCTGCGGATTGCGGAACTCGAGGGATGCCTTCGCGCGCTTCTTCCCAGCCATCGCTCCAGCCTAGAAGAATCACACGAGGAGACTCGCGGGGACGTCCGTCTGAGGGGGGCCCTCTCGATCCCCACATTGGGGACTGGGAGAATCGAGAGGGCCAGAGCTCACTGGGCGAAACGTCCGAATGTCGAGACCACTGGGGTTGGTGTCGAGGTCCACTGCTGGGGACAGCGGGGACTCGCCTCAGGAGCTGGTACCCAGATTACGCGCGTCGATCGTCCGCGCGACCCCTCAGAGCATTCCAGCGGATGAGAATCCTCTCAGACAGTGAATCGTCTCACAGACAATTGACAGGGCACAGACAGCCCGTCATCAGACGACACCGCCAGCCGACTTTTCCCGCCCGGATCGGGTCACCGCAGCTGGAACATCTTCGTGTCGGCGCCCTGGATGCCACCGATCGACACCTGCAGGTGGAAGTATCCGGCGGGCGCCTGCGAACGCGAGGAGTCGCACGTGTCGACAGATGAGCGCGTGCGATCCCACGCGAGCGGCGTCACCGACGAGACCGTCCGCCCGGCGTCGAGCTGCACGACCTGATCGCTCGGATCGGACTGGCAGTCCGTCGAACGCCACCACGTGTCGGTGCCGCTCGTGATGACGAACGACTGCTTCGCGGTGCCGACGTTGATCAAGCACGGCTGGTCGGAGTTGTTCGACAGCATGATCGACAGCTGCGGCAGCTCGCCCGCGCCGTACGAGTCCTTGTCGGTGACGGCCTGCACCGAGATGTCCGACGTCGTGCACGCCGCGATCGCAGGCTCGGTCGAAGACGCCGACGGATCGGATGCCTCGGACGAGTCGTCGGAAGCAGCATCGGATGCCGCGGTGTCAGCCTCCTCGGCATCCGTCGACGTCGGCGTCGACGTCGTGTCGGGCTGGGCGGTGACCGACACGCTCTTCGACCCGGTCGGCGCGGGCACGGCCCACCCCTGCCACGGTTGCCAGAGCACGAGCGCCACGATGCCGGCGATGACGACGAGCACCGCCAGCAGCACGACGAGTCGCCGGCGCCGGTATACGGCGGGCGAGTGTCGACGGCGCGGAGTGCTCACGCATCCAGGCTAAGCCGGGGCATCCGCGGGGCGTGCCGGGCGCGCGGGCGAGCGCCAACCCCGTCAGAGCTGCTTGAGCATGCGGGTGTTGCCGAGGGTATTGGGCTTGACGTGGGCGAGATCGAGGAACTCGGCGACACCCTCGTCAGGGCTGCGCAGCAGTTGCGAGTAGACGTTCGCGTCGACGATCTGCTCGCCGATCGGGGCGAATCCGCGCCGCGTGAAGAAGTCGACCTCGAACGTGAGGCAGAACAGACGCGACAGCCCGAGGGCGAGCGCGTTCTGCTCGAGCCGCTCGACGAGCGCACCGCCGACGCCGTGGTGCAGCCACTCGTCGGCGACGATGAGCGTGCGCACTTCGCCGAGGTCCTCCCACATGACGTGCAGCGCGCCGCAGCCGACCAGCACGCCGTCGCTCTCGGCGACCACGAACTCCTGCACCGATTCGTAGACGGTGACGACCTCTTTACCGAGCAGGATGCGCCGCGCCACCCACGGTTCGAGCAGTTCCAGGATGCCGCGCACGTCCGACGTGCGGGCGGGGCGGACGGTGTAGTCGGGCACGGCACCACTGTATTGCCGATCGTCCGTAACCCATCCGCAACAGGAATGCACGAAGCTGTGTTCATGTCGATCAAGGTCGCGCTCGAGCACTACACCGGCTACGAGTTCGCGCATCCCGTCAACGTCGCTCCGCACGTGATCCGGTTGCGCCCGGCACCGCACGCGCGTACGCCGATCGAGGCGTACTCGCTCGACATCCAGCCGGCGAACCACTTCCTCAACTGGCAGCAGGATCCGTTCGGCAACTGGCTGGCCCGCATCGTCTTCCCCGAGAAGGTCAGCAAGCTCGAGATCACGGTCGGCGTCGTCGCCGACATGATGGTGATCAACCCGCTCGACTTCTTCATCGAGGAGTACGCCGAGCGCTTCCCGTTCGCGTACGACCCCGCGCTGGCGGCCGATCTCGCACCGTATCTGCGCCCCGTCGACGACGCCGTGCAGGCGGATGCCTGGCGCTCGGGCCTGCCACCGTTGCCGGATGACGGCCTGCCGACCGTGCTGTTCCTGTCGCAGCTCAACCGCGCCGTCGCCGGCGCCGTCGACTACTCGGTGCGCATGGAGCCGGGCGTGCAGACCCCCGACCACACGCTCGCGTCGGGCATCGGCTCGTGCCGTGACAGCGCGTGGCTGCTCGTGAGTCTGCTGCGCCAGTACGGCCTCGCGGCGCGATTCGTGTCGGGCTACCTCGTACAGCTGGCCTCAGACCAGAAGTCGCTCGACGGGCCGAGCGGACCCGAGCACGACTTCACCGACCTGCACGCGTGGGCTGAGGTGTTCATCCCCGGCGCGGGATGGATCGGGCTCGACGCGACGAGCGCGCTGTTCGCGGGCGAGGGACACATCCCGCTGTCGGCGACGCCGCATCCGTCGAGCGCGGCGCCCATCACCGGCGCGACGGACCCGGTCGGGGTGACGTTCTCGTTCCACAACGAGGTGCGGCGCATCCACGAAGACCCACGCACGACGAAGCCCTACACCGACGAGCAGTGGGCCCGCATTGACGCGGCGGGCGAGCTCGTCGACGAGCGCCTGCGGGCGGGCGACGTGCGCCTGACCCTCGGCGGCGAGCCGACCTTCGTCGCGCTCGACGACGCGACCGCTGCCGAGTGGAACACGGACGCCGACGGCCCGCACAAGCGCGAGCTCGCGAACCTGCTCGCCGAGCGCCTGCGTCAGACATATGCCCTCGGCGGCATAGTCCATCGCGGCCAGGGCAAGTGGTACCCCGGTGAGCCCCTGCCCCGCTGGAACATCGCCCTGCAGTGGCGCACCGACGGCATCCCGCTGTGGGAGCACGCCGACCTGTTCGCCGACCCGTGGTCCGACGCGGTTGCGGCGGGCGCCGCGACGGATGGCGCGGCCGAGGGCGCGGCCGACCCCGCGACCGACGGCACGACCGGGGCGAAGGATGCCCCCGCCGCCGCCCGCGCCGAGGCTCTCGCCCGCCGTGTGACCGCGCTGCTGGGCCTGCCGCCCGAGCAGCTGCTGGGGGCGTACGAAGACCCGCTCGCGAGCCTCGCCGCCGACCTGCGCCAGCCCGACGGCCCGCGGCCGAGCGCTGACCACCCGAAGACCGACGACCTCGATGCCGCTGACGTCGCCGAGCTCGACGCCTCCGTCACCGCGCCGACGGGGTTCGTGCTGCCGCTCGCGATGGGCGAGGAGTGGTCGAGCCCCGCGTGGCGCTTCCGCCGCGGCCGCCTCGTCCTCACGCCCGGGTCGAGCGCTGTGGGCCTGCGTCTGCCACTGGATGCCGTCGCGTGGACCGACCCGGAGCGGGAGGGCGAGCCGTCGTACGTCGAGGCCGGCCCACCCCTCGACCCGGCGCTACCGCCCGTCACCGTCGTGAGCCCGGAGGGTGCCGCGACGACGGCCCTCGCGTTCGAATCCCGCGACGGCCACGTGCACGTGTTCCTGCCGCCGACGACACGGCTCGACGACTACGCCGCGCTGCTGCGCGTCATCGAGACCGCCGCCGTCGAGGTCGGCACACCGCTCGTGCTCGAGGGCTACGGCCCGCCGCCGGACGCACGCCTGACGCAGCTCATCGTCACGCCCGACCCCGGCGTCATCGAGGTCAATGTGCAGCCGACCTCGTCGTGGGCCGAGCAGCGTGCGCTCACGTTCGACCTGTACGAGCAGGCCCGCCAGGCGCGTCTGTCGACCGAGAAGTTCGATCTCGACGGCACCCACACGGGCACCGGCGGCGGCAACCACATCACGCTCGGCGGGCGCCAGCCGATCGACTCGCCGCTGCTGCGTCGCCCGGATCTGCTCGCGTCGCTGATCACCTACTGGCAACGGCATCCGTCTCTCTCGTACCTCTTCTCGGGCCGCTTCATCGGCCCGACGAGCCAGGCGCCACGCTTCGACGAGGGCCGCCCCGAGGCGGTCTACGAGATGGAGATCGCGCTGCAGGAGCTGCGGCGGCTCGCGGCCGAGACCGAAGAGCCGCGGCCGTGGCTCGTCGACCGCGCGCTGCGGCACCTGCTGACCGACCTCACCGGCAACACGCACCGCGCCGAGTTCTGCATCGACAAGCTCTACAGCCCCGACTCAAGCCGCGGCCGGCTCGGGCTGCTCGAGCTGCGCGGCTTCGAGATGCCGCCGCACCCGCAGCTCGCGCTCGTGCAGGCTCTGCTCGTGCGCGGGCTCGTCGCGATGTTCTGGGAGCAGCCGCTCACCGCTCCCCTCGTGCGCTGGGGAACAGCCCTGCACGAGGACTTCCTGCTGCCGCAGGGCGCGCGCCGCGACATCGGCGAGGTCGTCGCCGACCTGCGCGCACACGGCATCGCCTTCGAGGAGAGCTGGCTCGAGCCGTTCGTCGAGTTCCGCTTCCCCCGCATCGGCGTCACGCGGATCGACCCGGGCATCACCCTCGAGCTGCGCCAGGCGATCGAGCCGTGGCACGTCCTCGGCGAAGAGGCGACGGCCGGCGGCACCGCCCGCTACGTGGACTCCTCGGTCGAGCGCATCCAGGTGACCGTCGCCGGCATCGACCCCGCGCGCCACCTGGTGGTCGTCGGCGGCGCCGCCGTGCCGCTCACCCCCACCGGAAAGCAGGGCGAGTACTACGCCGGCATCCGGTATCGGGCATGGCAGCCGTGGTCGGCGCTGCATCCGTCGATCGCCGTGCATGCCCCGTTGACGGTCGAGGTGATCGATGCGGATGCCGCGGTCTCGCTCGGCGGCGCGACGTACCACGTCGTGCATCCCGGGGGCCGTGCGTACGAGCATCCGCCCGTCAACGCCAACGAAGCCGAGGCACGTCGCTCGGGCAGGTTCGAGCCACGAGGTCACACACCCGGTAGGTTCGATGTGGCCGCAGCGCGTGAAGCGGGGGCGCGCGCCGCGACATCCGACTACCCTCGCACCCTGGACCTTCGGAGGGTTCCCCCGGCGTGAGTGTGCTCCGCGACTACGCCACGGCAGTGGCCCAGCCGACGCTGCCGCTGTCGGCAGTGCCCGAGATCGGCCGCTATGACGAGGTCATCGCGGCCGACGGCTCCCTGCGCCCCGCCTGGCAGTCGCTGGCATCGCTCGCCCTCGCGCTCACGCCCGACGAGCTCGACCGCGTCGACGGCGAGATCGTCCGCTTCCTCGCCGACGACGGCGTCTCGTATCTGCGGCACGGCACGGGTGCGCAGCCGTGGCAGCTCGACCCGATCCCGCTCGTCATCGAGGCCGCGGCGTGGGGGCGCCTCGAGGTCGGACTCGCGCAGCGCGCCGAGCTGCTGAACGCGCTGCTGACCGACCTCTACGGCCCGCAGACGCTGCTGCGCGAGGGCATCGTGCCGTCGTCGATCGTGTTCGGACACAGCGGATTCGTCCGCCCGATCGCCCGGCCGAGCGCGTTCGATCCGCATCCGCTGCTGCTCGCCGCGACCGACCTCGGGCGCGACGCCGACGGCGAATGGCACGTGCTCGCCGATCGCGTGCAGGCGCCGTCGGGCCTCGGCTTCGCCGCCGAGAACCGGCGCGTGATCTCGCAGGTGCTGCCCGATCTCTCCCAAGAGAGCAGCCTGCACCGCATCGATCCCTACTTCTCGGCGTTCCGCGCGGCGCTGCTGTCGTCGGCACCCGAGGGCATCGACGACCCGCACGTCGTGATCATGTCGCCCGGAACGTTCAGCGAAACGGCCTTCGACCAGGCCTTCCTCGCGAACGCGCTCGGCTTCCCGCTCGTGCAGGGCAGCGACCTCGTCGTGCGCGACGGGTACGTCTGGATGAAGCCGGCGCGCTGGCCGTCGACGAAACCCACCGACCGCATCGACGTCATCATTCGACGTGTGGATGCCCAGTGGTGCGACCCGCTCGAGCTGCGCGGCGACTCGCGCCTCGGCGTCGCGGGGCTGAGCGAGGCCGTGCGCCGCGGCCGTGTGCGCCTCGTCAACGGGCTCGGTGCGGGCGTGCTCGAGAACCCGGGTCTGCTGCCGTTCCTGCCCGCCGCGTGCGAGCACCTGCTCGGCGAGCAGCTGCGGCTGCCCTCGACGCCGACGTGGTGGTGCGGCGACCCTGAATCGCGCGCGCACGTGCTCGCCGCCGTCGAAGCCGGCGACCCCGACGTGTTCGTGCGCACGATCGACGAACCCCGCAAGGACTTCGCGGGGTTGCCTGCCCCCGAGCTCGCCGCGCGCATCGAGGCCGAGCCGCACCGCTTCGTCGGGCAGCGCACGCTGTCGCTGTCGCAGGCACCCGTGTGGCGGCCTTCTCGTGAGGCATCCGCTCTGCCGTTGACCCTGCGCACGTTCACCCTGCGGTACGGCTCGGCGTACCGGCCGATGCTCGGCGGGCTCGCGACCGTGCGCGAGCACGTGGATGCCTCGCCGCGCACGAAGGATGTCTGGGTGCTCAAGGACGCACTCACCGACGCCGACCAGAACCTCGCCGAGATCACTCCCCCCTCGACCTCGCGCAGCGTGCCGCCCCTGGCACCCCGTGCGCTGGCCGACATGTTCTGGACCGGCCGCTACGCCGAGCGCGCCGAAGACGTGCTGCGTCTGGCGCTGGCGGCGCAGGCCGAGCTCGACCAACCAGGCGCGCGCACGGCCGACCGCCTCGACGAGAACGTGCGCGTGCTGATGAGCGTCATCGCACGCCTCGCCGGGCGCCGCTCAGACGACCCCGAGGCTGAGTTCCGCGACCTGCTGCTCGACAGCCGACGCGCCGGAACGGCCGCGCACTCGATCGCGCGGCTGCGCGACGCGATGGAGGGTGTGCGCGACCAGCTCTCCGGCGACACGTGGCGCGTCTTCTCGCACATCGACCGTGCGGCGCGCGCGCTTCGCAACGCGCCGCATCCCCACCGCACCGCCGAATCGGCGGGCCGCATGCTGTCGGCCATGCTGTCGCTCTACGGCATCACGGCGAACATGGTGCGCGACACCGGCTGGCACATGATCGAGGCGGGTCGCTCGCTCGAGCGCGGGCTGCAGCTGACGCATCTGCTGCGCGGGCTCGCCGAGCAGCGCAGTCCGCGCGACGACCGCTCCGTGCTCGAGGCGATGCTGCTGTCGGCGGAGAGCATCGTGACCTACCGCCGCCGCTACCGCGGGTCGCCCCGCGTCGCCGACGCGCTCGACCTGCTGCTGCTCGACCGTGGCAACCCGCGCTCGCTCGCCTTCGCGCTCGATGCCCTCCGCAGCCACGTCGCCGCGATGCCGGCATCCACCGGATCGACGCGCGCCGAGAGATTGCTCGACCAGTTCGAGTCCGACCTGCTCGCCGTCGACGCCGCCGAGCTCGCACGCGTGCGCGGTGGCCGCCGCGACCGGCTCGTCCAGGCGCTCGACGACATCGCCGCGAGCCTCGAACAGCTCTCCGACGCCATCGGGCACCTGCACTTCGAGAGCGGCCCGCCGCCCGTCCCGCTGTCTGAGCTGTCGCTGGTCGAACTGCTGGAGGCGCGGGTATGAAGCGCTACCGGGTGTGGCACCGCACGGCGTACACGTACGCGAAGCCGGTGCAAGACAGCGTGGGACTGTTCCACCTCGTGCCGCGCGCGCTGCCGTGGCAGTCGGTGGCGGATGCCGGGGTCGCGATCGATCCCGCGCCGAAAGACATCTCGGCCGACGTCGACTACTTCGGCAACTCGGCGACGTACTTCCACCTGACCGACGCGCACGCCGAGCTCACGATCGAGGCGAGCAGCGAGGTGACGATCGAGACGCCCGACTACGACGCCGCCGCGCTCGCACAGCCGTGGGAGCTCGCCCGCCCGCTCGTGCACCCCGACCAGCAAGGCGCCTGGAGCGCCGCCGAATACGCCCTGCCGTCGGCGCGCGTGCCGCACGTCGCCGAGGCGACGGCGTATGCCGCGGCATCCTTCACTCCGGGCCGGCCGATCGGCGAGGCGGCGACCGATCTGATGCAGCGGATCTTCCGCGACTTCGACTACGACAAGACGGCGACGACGGTCACGAGCACCGTCGCCGACGCGATGCAGCGCCGTGCGGGCGTGTGTCAGGACTTCGCGCACGTCGCGCTCGCGTGCCTGCGCGGCCACGGCATCGCCGCGCGCTACGTCTCGGGCTACCTCGCGACGCAGCCGCCGCCCGGCAAAGAGCGCGTGTTCGGCGCGGATGCCTCGCACGCGTGGCTCGCCGTCTGGCTGCCGGGCACCGACCAGTGGCTCGCAATCGACCCGACGAACAACCAGTGGGCGAACGACCGCTACGTCACGGTCGCGTGGGGGCGCGACTACGGCGACGTCTCGCCGGTGAAGGGCATCATCTACACGAAGGCGAAGAAGTCGACCCTGCGGGTGCAGGTCGACGTCGCGCCCGTCGAGGGCTGATTCCGACGCCCGGCACGATCCGCTGGGGCACCGACTCCGCAGTGTGTCGCGTACTCCGCAGCCGGAGGCATCCTTTTCTGCGGAGTTCGTGCGGTTCTGCGGAGTTCGTGTCATGTGCGGGCACGTTCTGCTCGCGCGCAGAGTATGCGACGCTGGATTCATGAAGGCCTACACGTGCCGCGTGTGCGGCAACGCCCTGTACTTCGAGAACTCGGTGTGCGTGTCGTGCGGCGCCGCGCTCGGGTACTCGCGCGAAGAGCGCGACATCGTCCCGGTCGATGCCGGGCGATATGTCGACGCGGCAGGGCTCGTGTGGCACGTGTGCCGCAATCTCGGCCTGTCGGGGTGCACGTGGCTCGCCCGGCTCGAGGGCGGCCAGTGCGCCGCGTGCGACCTGACGCGGGTGCGCCCCGCCGATGCGGATGCCGCGGGCCTCGCCGCGTTCCCCGTCGCCGAGCGCGCCAAGCGCCACCTCGTCGCCGAACTGGATGCCCTCGGGTTCCCCGTCATCGGCAAGGCCGAGGACCCCGTCGGAGGCCTGGCCTTCGACATGCTGTCGTCCACGAGCGAGCAGGTGATGATCGCGCACGCCGACGGCGTCGTCACGATCGACCTCGCCGAGGGCGTCGACTCGCACCGCGAGCGCGTGCGCGAGATGCTCGACGAGCCGTACCGCACGATGCTCGGCCACCTGCGGCACGAGGTCGGCCACTACTTCGAGTGGCGCCTCGTCGAGACCGTCGGCGGCGCGACGCTCGCGCAGGCACGCGCTCTGTTCGGCGACGAGAGCGCCGACTACCAGGCATCCGTCGCCCAGCACTACGAGAGCGGCCCGCCAGTCGACTGGCCGTCGCGGTACATCTCCGCCTACGCCACGATGCACCCCTACGAGGACTTCGCCGAGACGTGGGCACACTACCTGCACATCTCGGACACGGTCGAGACGGCTGTCGCGACGGGGCTGCTGCCCGCGACCGACATCATCGGCTACCCGAGCTTCTCGGCCCTCGTCACCGACGTCTGGATCCCGCTGTCGACGGCGCTCAACCTCGTCAACCGCTCGATGGGCGCGGCCGACCTGTACCCGTTCGTGCTGGCCGAACCCGTGCTCGCCAAGCTCGACTTCGTCGCGGGGTTGCGCCCGGCCGGCTGAGGCTCGGCTTCGCTCACAGCCGATCTTGCTAGTGTCGGGGCCGTGCCTTCTGCCCCCACCACCCGCGCTGCGCGTCGTCGGCGCGTCGCGCGGCGCCGCCGTGCCGCCGCCGGAGTCATCGCGGTCGTCATCGTCGCGGCCCTGACGGTCGGCGTTTTCGGGTTCGTGCGGTCGCTCTCAGAGCGGCCCGCGTCGACAGCGGGCGCGGCCGACGTCTCCGCAGCGCTGGATGCCGCGGACGCCAGCGCCGAGCCGAGCCCGACAGCCACCGCGGCGGCCCCCGACGTCGACACCGCCGCGGCCGCCGATGCAGCCCTGGCTGTGCTGGGCGACTACTCCGACGCCTCGCGCGCGACCGAAGACGCGCTGTACGCCGCGACAGAGACCCTGCGCGCCGCGACCACCGCCGATGAGGCCGACGCGGCCCAGGCGCAGGTCGACGCAGCATCCGCCGCCGTCATGGCGGATGCCGAGGCCTTCCGCGCCGAGATCTCCGCGGCCGCCACCGGCGACCAGCCCACGGGCGGCGATGTCGCAGCCCAGCTCGCCTACCTGCACCAGTACGTCACGGACTACAACAGCGACCAGTGGGGCGACTACAACGCCTACGGCGGCGACTGCACGAACTTCGCGAGCCAGGGGCTGATCGCGCGCGGCTGGCATATCGACGGCGCCTGGTACTCCCAGGGCGCGATGTGGACGGCCTCGAAGCCGTGGATCGCGACCGCGCCGATGGCCGCGTACTTCGACTCGCTGGGCTTCAGCTACTCGACCGAGACCGACCTCGACCGCGTGCGCGTCGGCGACATCGGCATCTTCAACTGGGGTGAGACCGGCAGCGGCGTGGACCACACGATGACCGTGTCGAAGGTCGAGTACAACCCCGATGGCCCGCCGACGGTGTACTTCGTGAGCCACAACTACGACGGCGACTTCCGTGAGCTGACCAACGCCCTCTACGTCGAGCACTCCGACTCGACGGTGCGGATCTACCACATCCCCTGATCGGCGCCCGCGCTCCCCGCCGCGCCCTGCGATCACCCACCACCCCACCGCAATAACTCAGGAGCGGCGCGACCCCGCGCGCGGCGCCCACCGATTCCGCCGCGGAACGACGCGGCGAGCACGATCGCCGTCGTCGGCGGTTCCTGAGTTATTGCGGTGCGAGCGGCGAGAGCGCCGAGAACGCCGCCGCGGTGACTGCCCAGACACGACGAGAACGGGTCGGATGCCACCTGGCATCCGACCCGTTCTGTGTCAGCTGGCCCCTGAGCTTGTCGAAGGGCCTGTCGAGGGTTACGCCCCCGCGACGATGTCGGGCGTGGCCTCGATCGCGCCGGCGGCGCCGACGCCGACCGCGACCTTCTCGCCGCGCGGACCGTGCTCGAACACGAACTTCCCGTTCTCGGCGTCGACCTTCACGTGGTCGCCCGCGTTGAGCTCGCCGTGCAGGATGCGCTCCGAGAGCTGGTCCTCGACCTCGCGCTGCATGGCGCGGCGCAGCGGCCGGGCACCCAGCGTCGGGTCGAACCCGATCTCGATGAGGCGGTCCTTCGCGGCATCGGTCAGTTCGACCGTCATGTCACGGTCGAGCAGACGCTCGCTGAGGCGCTTCGTGAACAGGCCCACGATCTGGCGGAGCTCTTCCTTGTTCAGCTGCGGGAAGACGATGACGTCGTCGACACGGTTGAGGAACTCGGGCTTGAAGTGCCGCTTGAGCTCCTCATCGACCTTGCCCTTCATCCGCTCGTACGTCGTCTGCGCGTTGCCCTCGACCTGGAACCCCACCGGGCCGCCGGCGATGGCCTGCGAACCGAGGTTGGTCGTCATGATGATGACGGTGTTCTTGAAGTCGACGACGCGCCCCTGACCGTCGGTCAGGCGCCCCTCTTCGAGGATCTGCAGCAGCGAGTTGAAGATGTCGGGGTGGGCCTTCTCGATCTCGTCGAACAGCACGACCGAGAACGGCTTGCGGCGCACCTTCTCGGTGAGCTGGCCGCCCTCTTCGAAACCGACGAACCCGGGAGGGGCACCGAACAGCCGCGAGACGGTGTGCTTCTCGCCGAACTCGCTCATGTCGAGCGAGATCAGCGCGCCCTCGTCATCGAAGAGGAACTCGGCGAGCGCCTTGGCGAGCTCGGTCTTTCCGACGCCCGTGGGGCCGGCGAAGATGAACGAACCGCTGGGACGCTTCGGGTCCTTGAGGCCCGCTCGCTGACGGCGGATCGTGCGGGAGAGTGCCGCGATGGCCTCTTCCTGCCCGATGACGCGCTGGTGCAGCGCCTTCTCCATGAAGACCAGGCGGCTGGTCTCCTCTTCGGTGAGCTTGAATACGGGGATGCCCGTGGCCTGCGCGAGCACTTCGGCGATCAGGCCCTCGTCGACGACCGCGTGGGTCGCGACGTCACCCGAACGCCACTGCTTCTCGAGGCGCAGGCGCTCGGCGAGCAGGGACTTCTCCTCGTCGCGCAGGGCCGCGGCCTTCTCGAAGTCCTGCTCTTCGCTGGCGAGCTCCTTGTCCTCGCGGACCTTGGCGATCTTCTCGTCGAACTCGCGCAGCTCGGGCGGGCTCGACAGGATCGACAGGCGCAGGCGGGCGCCGGCCTCGTCTATCAGGTCGATCGCCTTGTCGGGCAGGAACCGGTCGCTGATGTAGCGGTCGGCGAGGTTCGCCGCAGCGACGATCGCGCCGTCGGTGATCTGCACCTTGTGGTGCGCCTCGTAGCGGTCGCGCAGGCCCTTCAGGATGTTGATCGCGTGGGGCAGGCTCGGCTCGGCGACCTGGATCGGCTGGAAGCGGCGCTCGAGCGCGGCATCCTTCTCGAAGTGCTTGCGGTACTCGTCGAGCGTCGTGGCACCGATCGTCTGCAGCTCACCGCGAGCGAGGAGCGGCTTCAGGATGGATGCCGCGTCGATCGCACCTTCGGCGGCGCCCGCACCCACGAGGGTGTGGATCTCGTCGATGAAGACGATGATGTCGCCGCGCGTGCGGATCTCCTTGGTGACCTTCTTGAGGCGCTCTTCGAAGTCACCGCGGTAACGGGAACCGGCGATCAGCGAGCCGAGGTCGAGCGAGTAGACCTGCTTGTCCTTCAGCGTCTCGGGCACGTCGTTCTTGACGATCGCCTGCGCGAGGCCCTCGACGACGGCGGTCTTGCCGACGCCGGGCTCGCCGATGAGGACGGGGTTGTTCTTCGAGCGGCGCGACAGGATCTGCATGACGCGCTCGATCTCCTTCTCGCGCCCGATCACCGGGTCGAGCTTGTTGTCGCGCGCGGCCTGCGTGAGGTTGCGGCCGAACTGGTCGAGCACCGCCGAGCCGCCCTGGGCGGACTGCTGGTTCTGCTCGCCGGCGCCGGCGGCGACGCCCGCGGGCTCCTTGCCCTGGTAGCCGCTCAGCAGCTGGATGACCTGCTGGCGCACCTTGTTCAGGTCGGCGCCGAGCTTGACGAGCACCTGGGCGGCGACGCCCTCGCCCTCACGGATGAGGCCGAGCAGGATGTGCTCGGTGCCGATGTAGTTGTGGCCGAGCTGCAGCGCTTCGCGCAGCGACAGCTCGAGCACCTTCTTGGCGCGCGGCGTGAAGGGGATGTGGCCGGTCGGCTGCTGCTGACCCTGGCCGATGATGTCTTGCACCTGCTCGCGCACAGCGTCGAGCGAGATGCCGAGCGACTCGAGTGCCTTCGCCGCGACACCCTCACCCTCGTGGATCAGCCCGAGCAGGATGTGCTCGGTGCCGATGTAGTTGTGGTTGAGCATCTTCGCCTCTTCTTGGGCGAGGACGACGACGCGCCGGGCGCGGTCGGTGAATCTCTCGAACATGTCAGCTCCTCCGGATGCCGAGACTTCTGGCATCTACGTAGAGGCTAACGAGGGATGGATGCCGGTATGCCCGTGTTCGCCGTCGGCGTGATGGATGGGGTGTCGCCGGGGATGAAACGCGGCGCGAAGTTGGCGCGACCCGCGGTTTCGCGGCGCGGGAAGCGACAGAATCCGCCAACTTCTCGGCTGCAGCGTGCGCCCCTTGACACCGCCAGGGAGGCATCCATATCGTTTGTCGATAACAACGATTCTCGATATGGAGGATGCCGTGAGCATCGGAACCCAGAACCTCGGTGAGGGGCTGCTGTGGATCGGCGTCTTCGTCGCCGTCGTCGCCGTGCTGTGCGTGGTGACCGTTTGGATCGCCCGCCGCCGCGGCAGCACGACGGTGGCGCTGGATGCCGCGAGCTCGGTCGCACAGGGATGGCTCTTCCTCATGGCCCTCGGCGTCGGGCTGATGATCTGGCAGTGGTTCACGCAGACGGAGATTTCGGTGTCGGGGATGCCCGTGTCGCTCGCGTACTGGCCGGGAGCAGGTACCCCCGGCTGCGACGACACCGGGGGTGACGTTCCCGTTCTCCTGTGCGCCACGGGTGACGCCGTCGACGCGACGGTGGCGCACCTGACGCTCGGCACACGCGTCGTGATGGCACTCGGGCAGCTACTCGGGGTCCTGCTGGCGGCGATTCCCGCGGTGCTCGTCATCGTGTTGGTGCACCAGACACGCAAGGGCTCGCCGTTCACCCGCGTCGCATCACGGTCGTTCGCGTGGGCGGCGGTCGGCATCCTCGTGCTCGGCACAGTCACCGACCTCGTCGTCGGCATCGGGCGCACTCTCGCCGCGTTCGAGGTCCTTCCCACTCCCGAAGGCGGTGGCGAACTGACGAATCAGGGGATCTTCTACTTGACCGTTCCGCTGTGGCCCGCCGCCGTCGCACTCGCCCTCGCGGCACTCGCCGTGGTGTTCCGCTACGGCTCTGCCCTGCAGCACCAGACCGAGGCGCTGCGCCGCGACACCGAGGGACTCGTGTGAGTCCCGCCGAGGACGACGAGCTCACCGGCATCCGCTGCCGCCTCGACGAGCTGCTCGCCGAGCGTGGGATGACCCTCACGCGGTTGTCGGAGCTCGTCGGCGTATCGGTCGTCAACCTGTCAATCCTCAAGAATGACCGGGCGCGGGCGATCCGCTACTCGACGCTGTCGGCGATCTGCCGGGTGCTCGACTGCGAGGTCGGCGAGCTGCTCGTGCGCGCCGAGTAGGGGGTGCGCTCCGGGCACCTGCGCGAAGTTGGCGCTACCCGCGGTATCGCGGCGCGGGAAGCGACAGTTTGCGCCAACTTCTCGGCGGGAACGAGCCCGCACCCCCGCTCAGCCGACGACGGCCACCTCAACCGGGGTCGCGAACTGCGCGTCGCCGCCGGTGAGCGTCAGCGTCAGCGCGCCGGCGCTCGGGTCGAGAACGTCGAGATCGCCGACGCTGACCAGCAACGCGCGCGGCGCCATGTCCATCGTGCAGGCCTGGTCGGCGGGCGGCGTGACGAAGGTCACGTCGAGGTGCGACGGGTCGGATGCCTCGACGGACTCCACCCGCGGCGCACACGTCGACGAACCCCAGGTCAGCAGCGCGATCAGCTCGGCATCCACCCAGCCTGCACTCGGCGCGTAGTCGGTCGCACCGCCGGCAGCGAGGCCCGGGACGCCGCCCAGGTCGGTCTCGCCGCGGCCGCCCGCGTTGTCGGTGACGACGAGTCCGACCATCTGTGTGGGGTCGACGCCTTCGGGCACGCCCACGAGGGTCACGCGCGGCGCGTAGTCGGCGGTGCACACCTGGTCGTCGGGGCCATTGTCGAGTGTGACGGCGACCGAGCCGTCTGCCTGCAGCGTGGCATCCGACGCAGTCGGGATGCACCCCGACGAACCCCAGGTCACGAGCGCGATCTGGCGTCCCCCGTCGAGCCAGCCCGCCTCGATCTCGATCTCGGTTGCCGCGGGCGACTCTGAGACGCCCTCACTCGTGGGCGTCGCGGTCGCGCACCCCGCGAACAGTAGAGCGCCCGCGCCGAGCAGCGCGAGCAGAGTCAGGGAACGGGGTGCGGCGGCCATGTGGTCATCCTTGTGCAGAGTCGGGACGGATGCCAGGAGGCATCCCATCTGACAGTGTCCTCGGGCCCACGCTCGTCTCGAGTGCACAGCGAACGCACAGCAACGCAAACCCCGCGGCAGCGCCCCCGCGGCGAGAAGTTGGCGCGAACTGCGGTTTCGCAGCGCGGGAAGCGACAGAATGCGCCAACTTCTCGGCGCGGCGCGCACCCGCGCAGGGGCGCCGGCGCAGCGCGGGCCAGCGCAGGGGCGCGCTACTGCAGCGCCGAGGTCAACCGCGCGAGGTTGTCGAGCACGGTCGAGCGCAGGGGCTGCTGCATCCACTCGTCGAGGGTGAGCTCGCGACTGAGCGACCGGTAGGTGTCCTCGACGTCGCGCAGCTGCGCGACGAACTCGCCGCCGCGCACGAGCAGCGAGACCTCGAGGTTGAGACCGAAGCTGCGCATGTCCATGTTGCTCGAGCCGATGACGGCCGTCTCGTCATCGATCGACATCGACTTCGAGTGCAAGATATACGGCGCCCGGTACATCCAGATCTTCACCCCGGCGCGCAGCAGCGCCTCGTAGTAGCTGCGCTGCGCGTGATACACGATCGCCTGGTCGCCCTCTTCCGAGACGAACAGCTCGACGTGCACGCCCCGCTGACAGGCCGTCTGGATCGCCAGCAGCAGCCCCTCGTCGGGCACGAAATAGGGCGAGACGATGATGATCTTCTCGCGCGCCGCGAACAGCAGGGTCATGAACAGCTTGAGGTTGTTCTGGAACTCGAACCCCGGCCCCGACGGCACGATCTGGCAGTCGAGGTCGCCTGTGCCGGGCTCCACCTTGAACAGTTCGAACCCGTCGAAGCCCTCGACGACCGCGTCCGTCTCGCTGTACCAGTCAGACAAAAACACGGCGTTGACGGATGCCACGACGGGCCCGTCGAGCTGCGCCATCATGTCGACCCAGTGCAGTCCGCGCCTGATGTTCTTGCGCAGGTTGTACGTCGAGTCGGTCACGTTCTGCGAGCCGGTGAACGCGACGCGACCGTCGACGACCAGCAGCTTGCGGTGGTTGCGCAGGTCGGGGCGCTGGTAGTGGCCGCGGAGGGGTTTCACCGGAAGCATGAGGTGCCAATCGGCTCCCATGGCATCCAATCGCCGGCACGTCTGCTTGTAGAACGGCTTGCCGCGGTTGGCCCAGTGATCCAGCAGCACGCGCACGGTCACGCCGCGCGCGGCGACCTCTTCGAGCGCGCGGAAGAAGTCATCGGTGGTCGCGTCGGACTGCAGGATGTAGAACTCGACGTGCACGTAGGTCTCAGCCGCGCGGATGGCCGCCGCCATCTCGGCGATGCTGTCCTCATAGCCGGCGATGATCCTTGCGCCGTTGTCGCCGGAGAGGGGCATCGCACCGAGGTTGCGGTTGAGCCGCACCAGCTGCGTGAACCACGGCGGGGCATCGGGGCGCAGCGTCCCGAGATCGAGCCCGTGGCTCGTGCGCCGGATGTAGTCGTTGAGCTGCTGCTGCTTCTTGCGTCGCGCGCGCGGCAGCCGCGGGTTCCCGATCATCAGGAACAGCAGCACGCCGATGTACGGGATGAAGTAGATGGCCAGCAGCCAGGCCATCGCCGCCGTGGGGCGCCGGTTTCGCGGCACGATGATGATCGCGAGGATTCTCACCGTGAGGTCGACGAGCAGGGCGACGACGACCCAGAACAGCGTCCATCCGCTCTGATCCACGTGCCCTCCCCCGCTGATCGCCTCCGCTCAGCGTATCGGGCGGGAACCTATGCGGCGCGCCGGTCGCCGTCCGCCGGCGGCAGTCCGCGCTTGGCGCGCTCTTCCGCCTCGATCTGCGCGTAGGCGCGGCGCTCGGTGCGATCCATCCGCAGGATCGACCGCAGCACGAAGACGAACAGCCCGAGCACGACCACGGTCGGCAGCAGCGACCAGATGACGGCGGCCCAGTACGAATCCATGCCCCCTATGGTACGGAAGTTATCCACAATCGGCGATTTTCCGAATCTGTCCACGGATGCCCCCGATCGGCTCCCACGCGGGCGGGCGCACCGTCAGGCTCGCTTCCATGTCCGTCACCGTGAAAGCCGCCGATGCGGCACAGTTCCTGTCCCTCGTCCCGCAACTGCTCGGCTGCACGCCGACGCAGAGCCTCGTGCTCGTCCCGATGGCCGCCGGCCGCAGCCTGGGCGCGCTGCGCCTCGACCTTCCGCCCGATGATCTGGCCGACGCCGTGGCCTCCAGCGCGATCGGCATGCTGTGCCGCATCGGCGAGGCCGACGCGATGATCGCCGTCGTGTACACCGACGAGGCGATCGCCGGGGCCGCAACGCCGCCTGGCGAGGCCGCCGCTCTGCCCGGCGGCGCAGCCGCGCTGCCCGGCGACGCAGCCACCGAAGCCGCCGTGCTGCCCGGCGACGCGCTCATCTCGCTGCTGGGCGCGAAGGCGGATGCCTGCGGGCTGCGCCTCGTTGACGCGCTGACCGTCGCCGCCGACGGCTGGGGGTCGCACCTCGAACCGGATCTGCCGCCCGGCGGGCATCCGCTGGATGCGCTGCAGGTGCGCGGGGCGGATGCGTCGGCCCTCGCCGCCGGAGGTGTCGACGCGTCCCGCGGAGACCAGGCGTCGGGTGCGACGCTGCCGCAGGTCGGTCAGACCGCGCGTCGCGCCGTCGCGCAGTCGCTGCGGTCGCTCAGCTCGGCGCTCGAGGTGATCTGTGGCATCCCCTCGGTCGCCGGTGCTGACTCTCGCATCGACCCGGCTGCGCTCGAGGCCGCGTGTGAGCTGGACGATCTGCCTGCCCTGTTCGAGGAGGCGCTGCGCTGGCAACCCAGTGAAACGCCGATGCACACCGCGATGCTGGGCTGGTGCCTGTCGCGGCCGTCGCTGCGCGACGTCGCGCTCGTGCAGTGGGCGACGGATTCCGCGGGCGGCGACATCGCGATGGAGGCCCAGCGACGGTGGGAGGACGGCGCGGACTACCCCGCCGACCTCGCGTCGCTCATGTGGGGCGAAGGCCCGCGGCCCGACGCGGAGCGCCTCGAGTCTGCGCTGCGGCTCGTGCGCGAGGTCGCCGCCCTGCTGCCGAAGAAGCAGCGCCCCGGCCCGCTCGCGATGTGCGCGTGGCTGTCGTGGGCGCTCGGCCGCTCCTCGCACGCCGACCGCTACGCCGGAATGGCTCTCGCGATCGACCGCCGCCACGGCCTGGCCGACATCGTGCGGTCCTTCGCTCAGGCGGGCCACCTGCCCGACTGGGCCTTCCGCCTCGAATGACCCCGCTTTATAGACCGACCTAGACATGCACGTATATAGCGATCTGGAGTACTCTCATGAAGGAGGCGAAGCGCTCAGACGTCGAACGATTTCTTCGCAGCGAGGGGTACCGCGTGACACGCGACAGCGGCCCACATACGTGGTGGTCGAAGGAGGGCGCCCGGTCAGTGCCGCTTCCCCGCCATACGAGGATCTCACCGGGAGTCCTGCGGAGCATCGAGAGGATCGTCGGGCATGTGCCGCCCGACTGGAAGTGAGGCTGAGGTGAATCGCCAGCGATACGTCGTCGAGGTGCATCGTCAAGGCCGATGGTGGGTCATCGACGCGCCCGCCGTCGACTACCGTACACAGGCGCGCACGCTTGCCGACGTCGATGAGATGTCTCGCGACCTGATCGCCGGGGCACTCGACGTGCCGCTCGATGCCTTCGACATCGACGTCCGCGTCGCGACGCCGAGTGACGTCCTCGAGAAGCTCAACGAAGTCGCCGGCCTCGAGCGTGAAGCGCTGAGCGCGCAGGCGCGCGCGGCGTCCGAACGCCGCGCAGCAGCGCACCTGCTCACAGATGCGTACGGGCTCTCCGCCATCGACGCCGCGCGAGTCCTCGGAGTGAGTCGCGGACGGGTGTACCAGCTGCTCGACGAACCCCAGCGCGCCTGACCCGCGCCTGCGCCCCGAGCCGCGACAGGGGCGCCGACCCGACGCAAACCGCATGTTGCGACGCCGGCCACCGACAACGCCCGTCGGCTCGACGCCAAAGCTAGAGCCCGACCCGACGCAAACTGCCGGTTGCGGCGCCGACCACCGACAACGCGCGTCGGCTCGGCGGCAAACCCGGCGCCGAGCCAGGGCGCGCGAGCCCGGGCTACTTCACCAGGGGGAAGAGGATCGTCTCGCGGATGCCCAGGCCGGTGATCGCCATCAGCAGGCGATCGATGCCCATGCCCATGCCACCCGTCGGCGGCATGCCGTGCTCGAGCGCGCGCAGGAACTCCTCGTCGACGCGCATCGCCTCGTCGTCGCCGCGCGCGGCGAGCTTCGCCTGCTCGACGAAGCGCTCGCGCTGGATGACGGGGTCGACGAGCTCGGAGTACCCGGTCGCGAGCTCGAACCCGCGGACGTAGAGGTCCCACTTCTCGACGACGCCGCGGATCGAGCGGTGCTCGCGCACGAGCGGGCTTGTGTCGAGCGGGAAGTCCATGACGAACGTCGGACGCTCGAGTCCGTCCTTGACGAAGTGCTCCCAGAGCTCCTCGACGTACTTGCCGTGCGTCGCGACCTTCTCGGGCACCGCGACGCCGACCTCGGCGGCGAGCGCCTGCAGCTCGGCGAGCGACGTGTCGGGGGTGATCGTGCGACCGGATGCCTCGGACAGCGACGCGTACATCGACAGGCGCTCCCACTGCCCGCCCAGGTCGAACTCGGTGCCGTCGGCCCACGTCACGGTCGTCGAACCCGTCACCGCGATCGCGGCGTTCTGGATGAGCTCCTGCGTCAGGTCGGCGATGCCGTTGTAGTCGCTGTACGACTGGTAGGCCTCGAGCATCGCGAACTCGGGGCTGTGCGTCGAGTCGGCACCCTCGTTGCGGAAGTTCCGGTTGATCTCGAAGACCCGGTCGATGCCGCCGACCACGGCGCGCTTGAGGAACAGCTCCGGCGCGATGCGCAGGTACAGGTCGGCGTCGAACGCGTTCGAGTTCGTGATGAACGGGCGTGCGGCCGCACCGCCGTGCTGCACCTGCAGCATCGGAGTCTCGACCTCGAGGAATCCGTGGCTCGCGAACGTCTGGCGCAGCGACGCGTTGACCTTCGCGCGCGCGATGACGGTCTCGCGCGCCTGGTCGCGCACGATGAGGTCGAGGAAGCGCGAGCGCACGCGGCCCTCGTCAGACAGGTCGGTGTGCAGGTTCGGCAGCGGCAGCAGCGCCTTCGACGCGATCGCCCAGTCACTCACCATGATCGACAGCTCACCGCGGCGGCTGGAGATGACCTGACCGGTGACCGAGACGTGGTCACCCAGGTCGACGAGATCCTTCCACGCCTGCAGCGACTGTTCGCCGACCTCGGCGAGCGAGACCATGGCCTGGATGCGCGAGCCGTCGCCGGCCTGCAGCGACGCGAAGCACAGCTTGCCGGTGTTGCGGCTGAACACGACGCGGCCGGCGACCGACGCCGTCACGCCGGTCTCGGCACCCGCCTCGAGGTCGGCGTAGCGCTCGCGGAGCTCGGCGATCGTATCGGTGACGGGCACCGTCACCGGGTAGGCGCCGCCCGCGGCATCCGCCCGTTCCGCCAGCAACCGCTCACGCTTGGCGAGGCGGACGGCCTTCTGTTCGATGACCTCCGCAGCGTCGTCGATCGTCGGGTCGGCGGGCGTGGTGTCTGTCATGGCAGCGGGCTCCTCGGAAGTGACGTTCAAGTCTACCGAGGCCTGCCTCGGCGACCGCAGAGCCGACGCGAGCAGGGCCGACGCGAGCAGGCCCGGCGCGAGCAGGGTCGGCGCGGTCAGAGCCCGCGTGCGTCCGGGTCTTCGCCCGCGTCGGCGAGCGCACGCTCGATCGTCGAGTGCACGAGGCTCGACAGATAGGTCCCCGGCTCGGCGACGCCGACCTGCCGCAGCAGCGCGGCGGACTGCCTGACGACGGATGCCGAGAACTCGGTCGCCGTCGCGATCGCCTCGCCGTACGCGGCGCGATCGGCCTCAGCCACGACGATCGGCTCGCATCCGAGCTCGACGGCGAGCGCTTGCGCGATCGGGAGCACGGCGGCGGGCGCCGTCACGGCGGCGAACGCGTCGTGCAGCTGTCGCAAGTCGATCGAGGTTCCCGTGAAGGCGATCGCGGGATGCACGGCGAGCGGAATCGCGCCGCGGGATGCCGCGGGGGCGAGCACCTCGATACCCAAGGCGGGATCGGTGTGCAGCACGAGCTGGCCGATCTGCCATGCGCCGAGCTCGGCGAGCCCCGCGACGACGCCGGCGAGCTCGGCGCGCGGCAGCGCCAGGACGACGAGCTCGCTGCGGCGCACGATCTCGTCGGCGGGCAGCACGGGCACTCCCGGCAGGATCGCCTCGACGCGGTCGGGGTCGGATCCCGCCGTGATTCCGGTGAGCGCGTGCCCGACGCCGGCGAGCGCGGCGCCGAGGACGGGCCCGACGCGGCCGGCGCCGATGATGCCGACGCCGAGGCGGCTCGGGCGGGTCGATTCGTGTGTCATCGCGCGGCCTCATCCCAGCGGTGCGAGCGGTCGGCGGCCGCCGCCGCGAGGGCGGCGTCCTCCGTGGCCTGCCACGCGGCGAGGGCGTCGTCGCGGTCGATGATCCCGATGCCGCCCGAGACGGGCCCGAGCACCGTGTGGCCGGTGAGGTTCGCGACGCGCAGCGCGCGGTCGATCGGGCCTTGCGCGATGCGGACGGACTGCAGGCGGGCGAGCGGCAGGATGACCAACTCGCGCTTCAGTCGGCCGCGCCGCAGCAGGAGCGCTCCGGGGGTGAGCAGCAGGCCGTTGCGGCGCCACGACAGCGGCCGCAGCCAGCGCGCGCGCCGGGGCGTCGTCGTGAAGGGGTCGCCGGCGGTCTTGCCCGTGCCCAGCAGACCGTGCTCGACGAGCGCCGCCCAGTCCTCGGCAGAGATCCCGGGCAGCAGCAGCCGCAGCACGCGCTCGACGTCGTCGCGCGCGCCGACCGGCAGCACCTCGGCGAGCTGCAGCGACTGGCTGTCGGCGCCCGAGCGTCCCGAGAGCCGGTTGACACGGATGCCCCACCAGCCGAACCGGCGCCACAGCAGCGGCTGATGGATCTCGACCGCGTGCACGCGCCCCGGCGGCAGCGTCTCGGTGACCGTCGTGGTGAGCCCGAACGTGATGCGCACGCCCGCCGACGTCGGCGCAATCGAGTACCGCAGGCTCCGCGTGATGGAACGGAACCAATACGCGCCGAAACCGAGGACGGTCGGGACGATCGTGACCAGCACCCATGGTGTGCCGACGATCGACCCCACGACGACAGCGGCGATGAGCGCGAGCAGCCAGATCGTTGAGCTGGTCAGCAGGTGCGAGGCGATCAGACGCCCCGGCGGGATCGTGACGACGTATGCCGGTTCCTCGGTCGCCGGGTCGACACCGTCGATCAGTCCCGTCAGCCCCGCGGCCACGGCATCGACGGTCGCGCGCGACAGCGGCCGCCCGCTCTCTTGCGCGGCGCGCGCCTCGGCGAGCTGCCGGCCGGAGGCGAGCCGCAGGATGTCGGCGCGGACGGCCTCGGCATTGGCCGTCGAGAGGTACTCGAGCTTGACGTTGGCATCCAGCCCCGCCCCGACCACTTCGAGCTTGGCGGCCCCGAGCAGTCGCGCGATCATCGGGCGGGTGAGGTTGACGCCCTGCACACGGTCGAGCGGCGCGCGCCGGTGCGTGCGGAACAGCACGCCGCTGCGCACTTCGACGTCGTCGCCCGTGATGCGGAACGTGTGGAAGCGCCACAGCAGCCAGAAGACCACGAGCAGCACGATCAGCACCGCGAGCACGGCGAGGCCCGCGAGCAACCAGAGGTTGTTCTCCCACACGTAATCGACGGGGTCGCCGCCCTCGAACTGCTGCCACTCGGCGAAACCCGGCACGAACCAGCCGAGGATGCGGTCGCGCAGGTTCGTGACGACGATGCCGATCACGACCAGGAGGAACAGCCCGCCGCGCAACACCGGCGTCAGCGGATGCAGCCGGTGCCACTCCCCGTCACTCAACGGCGAGCGCGTGACACCCGCCGTGGCCCCCGAGCCTGTCGAGGGGCCGCCCGCATCGGTCACAGGCCGGTCCGTCGCGTCTCGGCGACCGCGATGAGCGTGTCGCGCAGTCGCTCGGCGGCCTCCTGCCCGAGCCCGGGGATCGTGACCCCCGTCGTCGCGGCGGCCGTTACCAGCTTGAGCTGGGCGATGCCGAAGCCGCGATCGAGAGGCCCGTGTGTGATGTCGACGAGCTGCATGCGTCCGTACGGGACGGCCACCATCCGCTGCCACAGGATGCCGCGTCGGAACACGAGGTCGTCGGTGCGCAACTGGTACCCGTACGCGCGCGCCTGCCGCGGCAGGATCACGAGCGTCCAACCGAGGATCACGACGAAGACGCCCGCAGCCGCCCACGGCCACCACAGCCCGGTCACGAGCCAGAGCACGAGCGCCGCGGCGAGGACGAGCGCGAGCAGCGCGCCCGTGGAGATCAGCTGCACCGTCACGTACTTGCGCGAGATCTGGTGCCAGACGCCGTCGCCGAGCGGCAGGCGGTTCGCGCTGCGCGGCTCGAGGATGCGGTCGTACGTCCCGGCATCCGCCGCGGCGTCAGTCGTGGTGTGAGAATCCGAAGCCGGGCTCGTCGGGTCCGGGCTGTTCGTCATCATCGTCCTTCCGGATGGTGCACAGATGTTCGGCCACGAGGGCGGCGGCAAGCAGCACGATGCCGCCGACAAGGCTCGCGATCGCGGCCAGAACCGAGCCTACGGGGGCGACCGGCCGGGTCAACAGGAACACGACCAGGCCCGCCGCGATGCCGGCGACGATAGCGCCGACGATGCTGGATGCCTTCGCGAGCATCGCGACGCGCACGGCGCGGAACGGGTCGACCGGCTGCGGGTCGCGGCCCGTGATCGCCCGCCGGATCGGCAGCGCGAACAAGATGTCGGCCGCTGCCAGCAGCACGAGCAGCACCGGCAGCAGCAACGAGGGCGTGAAGGTCGCCTGGCCGGCACTGGTGAGCAGTTGATCAACGCCGAAGCCGACGATCAGACCGAGGATGCCCGCGATCACGAGAACCGACGCACTCGTGCGCTTCATGTCGTCGCACCCCCGCTATCGCCGGCATCTGCGGTGTCGCCGCCGTCGGCGGACTGCCCGGCGTCCCCGCGCAGCCGCGCGAGCAGCTCCGCGACCCGGCCCACCCCCGGCAGCACGGCGTCGGGGTCGATCGCGAGCCACGGCCCGAGCACGAAGTCGCGCTCGGCGGCGCGCGGGTGCGGCACCTGCAGCGCCGGCTCGTCGCTGCGCACGTCACCGTAGGCGATGAGGTCGAGGTCGAGCGTGCGGTCGCCCCAGCGCTCGCGGCGTTCGCGGCCGTGCTGCGCCTCGATCGCGTGCAGGTAGCTCAGCAGCACGCTCGGCGCGAGGCGCGTCGTGACCAGCGCGACGGTGTTGAGGTAGGCGGGAGCCGAGGCATCCGGCCCCGCAAGCGTCACGGCGACCGATTCGATCGGCGGCGCGGCACGCACGTCGGTCGTCAGCGGCAGCCGCGCGAGTGCGCGAACGGCGTCATCGATCGTCGCGGCGCGGTCGCCGAGGTTCGCGCCGAGCGCGACGACGGCGACGGTCTCGACGGGGGTGTGCGTGGTCGCCTCGCCCTGATAGCCCTGTGCCAGCCGGCGGCTCATCGCCCGCTCCGCTCACGGCGGATCTGCACACTGACGTCGTCGAACGGCACCGTGATGGGCGCCTGCGGCTTGTGGATCGTGACCTCGACGGCATCCACTCGGTCGTAGCCCAGCGCGACGTCGGCGATGCGCTGGGCGACGGTCTCGAGCAGGTCGACGGGCTCGCCCGACAGGACGGCGGCGACGGCTTCGGCGAGTTCGCCGTAGTGCACCGTGTCGGCGACGTCGTCGCTGCGTGCGGCGTCGGCGAGCGACAGCTCGAGCGTCACGTCGGCGATGAAGACCTGCCCCTCGCGGCGCTCGTGCAGGTAGACGCCGTGGTGGCCGGTGGCACGGATGCCGGTGAGCACGATCCGGTCGGTCATGTCGCGTCCTCCGCGTCGTTCCAGTGCCGCCACACGGTTAGCGCGTCGCGGGTGGCTGCGACATCGTGCACACGCACGGCCCAGACACCGGCTTGCGCCGCGAGCACGCTCGTGACGGCCGTCGCCAGATCGCGGCGCTGCGTCGAGACCTCGCCGGCCACGCCTGCCTCGCCGCGCAACCCTTCGCCGCGCAGCGCTTCGGCGAGGAAGCCCTTGCGACTCGTGCCGACGAGCACCCGCGCGCCGAGCGCGACGACGCGGTCGAGCGCGTGTAGCGCCTGCCAGTTCTGCGCGCCGCGCTTGCCGAACCCGATGCCCGGGTCGACGATGACGCGGTCGGGTGAGATGCCTGCCGCGGCCGCCGCCGCGACGCGCGCCTCGAGTTCAGCGACGAGTTCACGGGCGAGGTCGGCGTAGCTCGCCTGCGCGTACATGTCGGCGGACGGTCCGCGCCAGTGTTGCAGCACGATGTCGGCGCCCGATGCCGCGACGGCAGGCAGCATCTCCGGGTCGGCGAGGCCGCCCGAGACGTCGTTGACGATGCGGGCTCCGGCGGTGACCGCCGCGACCGCCGTCGACGCGTTCATCGTGTCGATGCTGATGACGGCGCCCTCGGCCGCGAGCGCCGCGATCACCGGCACGACGCGCTCCTGCTCGAGCGCGGGGTCGACGCGCTGCGCGCCGGGCCGGGTGGACTCGCCGCCGATGTCGAGCAGGTCGGCGCCCGCCGCCCGAAGCGCGCGACCGTGCGCGATCGCGGCATCCGCGTCGAGATAGCGGCCGCCGTCGCTGAACGAGTCGGGCGTCACGTTGACGATGCCCATGATGCGCACCATGTCAGCCGGCCCCGGTCATGAGCATGACGATCTCTGCCCGCGCCGCGGGCTCGGCCAGCTCACCGCGCGCCGCGATCGTGACGGTGGATGCCTCGCCCTGCCGGCCGCCGCGCATCGTGACGCACTCGTGCACGGCATCCAGCACGACGAGCACCCCGCGGGCATCCAGCGACCCGGCGATCGTGTCGGCGATCTGCTCGCCGAGGCGCTCCTGCACCTGCGGACGCGACGCGAGCACGTCGACGACCTTCGGCAGGGCGCCGAGACCGACGACCTGCTCGCCGGGCAGATACGCGATGTGCGCGCGCCCCGCGAACGGCAGCAGGTGGTGCTCGCAGACCGAGCGGAAGCGGATGTCGCGCAGCAGCACGGCTCCCGACGGCAGCGTGTCGGGGGCCGGCCCGCGCGTCACCGAGATCGTGTGTGCGAGGGGCGACGCGGCATCCTCACCGACGCCGGAGAAGAACTCCGCGTAGGTGTCGGCGACGCGCTGCGGGGTCGCCTTCAGCCCCGGACGGTCGGGGTCTTCCCCGATCGCCTCGAGGATCTCCCGCACGGCGGCGGCGACGCGATCACGATCGACAGCCACCCTCCGAGCTTAGGCCGTCGCGGGCCGCGCTTGACCGGTCGCGCGACGCGCGGGCGCCTTCTCGGCGGCCGTCTCCGACTCGACGGGGACGGATGCCGCAAGTCCCGCGTCCTCCTGACGACGCGGCACGTCGACGGGCGGGCGAGTCGAGACGGGGCGCTCCTGGCTGGAGAGCCACTGGGGGCGCGGCGGCAGCTTCTGGACGTCCTTGAAGATCTCGGCGAGCTCGAGGTGGTCGAGCGTCTCCTTCTCGAGCAGCGCGAGCGCGAGGCGGTCGAGCACGTCGCGGTTCGCGTTGATGACCTCGTATGCCTCATTGTGAGCCTGCTCGATCAGCTGGCGCACCTGCTGGTCAACGCGCTCGGCGATGCGCTCGGAGAAGTCGCGGCCGTGACCCATGTCGCGCCCCATGAACACCTCGCCGGATGCCGCGCCGAGCTTGACCGGGCCGACCTCGGTCGTCATGCCGTACTCGGTGACCATCTTGCGGGCGATGCCGGTGGCCTTCTCGATGTCGTTGCTCGCGCCCGTGGTCGGGTCGTGGAAGACGATCTCCTCGGCGACGCGTCCGCCCATCGCGTAGGTGAGCTGGTCTTGCAGCTCATTGCGGGTGACGGAGTACTTGTCTTCGAGGGGCAGCACCATCGTGTAGCCGAGGGCCTTGCCGCGCGGGAGGATCGTGACCTTCGTCACCGGGTCGGTGTTGTTCATCGCGGCGGCGGCGAGGGCGTGACCACCCTCGTGGTAGGCCGTGATGAGCTTCTCCTTGTCCTTCATGACGCGCGTGCGACGCTGAGGACCGGCGATGACGCGGTCGATCGCCTCGTCGAGCGCGCGCATGTCGATGAGCTGCGCGTTCGAGCGAGCCGTCAGCAGCGCCGCCTCGTTGAGGACGTTCGCGAGGTCGGCGCCGGTGAACCCAGGCGTCTTGCGCGCGATGACGGAGAGGTCGACCGAGGGCGATAGCGGCTTGCCGCGACCGTGCACCTCGAGGATCTTCTGACGGCCCTTGAGGTCAGGGGCGTCCACCCCGATCTGCCGGTCGAAGCGGCCCGGACGCAGCAGGGCCGGGTCGAGGATGTCGGGGCGGTTGGTCGCCGCGATGACGAGCACCGAGACCTTCGGGTCGAAGCCGTCCATCTCGACGAGCATCTGGTTGAGGGTCTGCTCACGCTCGTCGTGACCGCCTCCCATGCCGGCGCCGCGGTGGCGGCCGACGGCGTCGATCTCGTCGATGAAGATGATCGCGGGGGCGTTCTCTTTTGCCTGGTTGAACAGGTCGCGCACGCGGCTCGCGCCGACGCCGACGAACATCTCGACGAAGTCAGAACCCGAGATCGAGTAGAACGGCACACCCGCCTCACCCGCGACAGCGCGCGCGAGCAGAGTCTTGCCGGTTCCGGGAGGGCCGTACAGCAGCACGCCCTTCGGGATGCGGGCACCGACGGCCTGGAACTTGGCCGGGTCCTTCAGGAAGTCCTTGATCTCCTGCATCTCTTCGATGGCCTCATCGGCACCGGCGACGTCGGCGAACGTGACGGTCGGGGTCTCCTTCGTCACGAGCTTCGCGCGCGACTTGCCGAACTGCATCACCTTGCTGTTGCCGCCTTGCGCGGCCGAGAAGAAGAACCAGAACAGCACACCCAGCAGCAGCAGCGGGAGCAGCAGCGAGATCATGCTCTCGAAGAAGCTCGTGCGCGGAACGACGTCGTTGAAGCCGTCCTTCGGGTCGGCGGCGTCGATCGCCGAGACGACCTCAGACGAACGCGCGCCCACGTAGTAGAACTGCACCTGGGTCGAGCCCTCGTACGCCGTGCTGAGGGTCATGTCCACGCGCTGGTCACCGTCGGTGTTGGTCACCTCGGTGACGGTGCCGCCCTTGAGGAGCTCGAGGCCCTCTTGCGTCGTGATCTGCTTGGCGCCGGTCAGCGTCGAGATGAGCGACATGCCGGCCACGAGGAGGACGCCGATGAGCAACACGTAGACGAACGGGTTGCGCGTGAGCTTCTTGAAATCCATGGTCCGCTCAGGCTACCCCGCCGTCACTATGCAGGTACTGTGCGTTCGCCGTCAGCTATATACGTGTGGGGCGGTCGAGTGCCGGGCGCTCAGCTGTAGACCGAGGGCGCTCAGCTGTAGACGTGCGGAGCAAGAACCGCCACGTCGCGGAGGTTGCGGTAGTGCTCGTCGTAGTCCAGTCCGTAGCCGACGACGAAGTCGGTCGGGATGTCGAAGCCGACGTAGCGCGAACGGATCTCGACCTTGGCCGCCTCGGGCTTGCGCAGCAGCGCGAGCACCTCGATCGACTCGGCGCCGCGCGAGGCGAAGTTCTCGAGCAGCCAGCTGAGGGTCAGTCCCGAGTCGATGATGTCCTCGACGATGAGCACGTGCTTGCCGTGCAGGTCGGTGTCGAGGTCTTTGCGGATCTGCACGACGCCGCTCGACTTGGTGCCCGCGCCGTACGACGACACGGCCATCCAGTCGATCGTCACGTCGCGCGACAGACGGCGCGAGAAGTCGGCCATCACCATGACAGCACCCTTGAGCACGCCGACGAGCAGCAGTTCCTTGCCCTCGTAGTCGGCCTCGACCTGACGGGCGAGCTCTTCGAGCTTCGCGTGGATCTCCTCCTCGGTGACGAGGACGGTGGTGAGCTGGTCCGCGATCTCGGCTGCGCGCATGCCACGAGTCTAGGCAATCGCCGCCGCACGGGCACTCTCGAGTGGCCGGCTCAGCGCGCGGTGAACTCCAGCCGCTGACCGGCGCGGCGCGCCTGGCATCCCGGCAAGTCGATCGGGCCCTGCCCGCGCCAGTCGGTGACGAGCCGCGCGACCTCAAGGGTCTGCGCGCGGGTGAGGCTCTGGCCGAACTCGCTCGCGACGACGTGGCGGATGATGCGGTGGCGCAGCGCCGGCGGATTGGCGGCGAGCGCGGGCACCGAGACGGCGATGCCGGCTTCGGCGTGCTCGACGATGTCTTCGATCGTCTCGTCGATCATGTCGGCGAATGCCGCGGCATCCTCTCGCAGTTGATCGCTCGTGCGCGCGAGGGCTTCGGCGATGCCGGGGCCGAGCTCGGCTTCGAGCACCGGCATGACGTCCTGCCGCACGCGCACGCGCAGGAAGCGTCGGTCGAGGTTGTGCGGGTCATCCCACGGCGGCAGGCCTTCGGCCGCGCAGGCGGCGCGCGTCTCGGCGCGGCGGATGCTCAGCAGAGGCCGCAGCACGCGGATGCCCTCCTCGACGCGATCGGCGGCCATGCCGCCGAGGCTGGCCGCACCCGACCCGCGGGCGAGGCCGATCAGGACGGTCTCGGCCTGGTCGTCGAGGGTGTGCGCGAGCAGGACGGCTTCGGCCCCGGCATCCTGCGCCGCCTCGAGCAGCGCGGCGCGGCGGGCGTCACGCGCGGCGGCCTCGGGCCCGCCGTCCGTGCCGACCTCGACGCGGATGACTCGCGCCGGCAGCCCCAGTTTCTCGGCGGCTGCGGCGGCACGGGCCGCGACGCGGTCTGAGCCCTGCTGCAGGCCGTGGTCGATCACGACAGCCGACGCGGCGACCCCCGCCTTGGGTGCCTCGAAGGCGACCGCGGCGGCGAGCGCGAGCGAGTCTGCGCCGCCCGAGAGGCCGACCAGAACGGGTCCGGTGACGCTCGCGAGCGCCGCCCGGACGGCTCGGCGGACCTCCGCGACGGCGGGATCGAGGCCAGGCCGGGGTTCCATACCCCCACGCTAGCGCCCGCGTGCGTTCGTAATTCAGTCTGGTTGCGCCGTCTCCTCGGCCCCGACCGCGGAAACACGCGGAGCCGCAGCGCATGTGCCCGCGCGCAGACTGAATAGTGAACGCAAACCGCGCGCGACTAGGCTGGACCGCGGCATTCCACAGACTTTCCGAAGGAGCACCAGCATGGGCGCATACGACGCCGTCATCGAGATCCCGCGGGGCAGCCGCGTCAAGTACGAGGTCGACCACGGCACCGGCCGGGTCTTCCTCGACCGGATCCTGTTCACGCCGATGGGCTACCCCGCCAACTACGGCTTCTTCGAGGACACGCTCGGTGAAGACGGCGACCCGCTCGACGTGCTGCTGCTGCTCGACCGCGACCTGCACCCCGGGATCATCGCCAAGGTCCGCCCCGTCGCGGTCCTGAAGATGAGCGACGAGGCCGGCGGCGATGACAAGGTCGTTGCGGTGCTCGCGAAGGACCCGCGCTGGGCGCACATCCAGGACGTCGACGACATCGACGAGTGGACCCGCGGCGAGATCGGCCACTTCTTCGAGCACTACAAGGACCTCGAGCCGAGCAAGTGGGTCAAGGTGGACGAGTGGGCGGATGCTGCGGAGGCCGAGCGCCTCGTGTCCGAAGCGTTCGAGCGCTTCCAGGCTGAGGGCGCGCAGACCGCGACTCAGGGTGAGGGCCACGCCCCGAAGACCATCTGAGACGACGTCTCACACGTCTCACGCAGAAGAGCGGATGCCCCGGGCATCCGCTCTTCTGCGTTGCGTGGGCCTTCGTCAGACCGATATGCCGCGGGCCCGCAGGAAGGGTGCGGGGTCGATGCGCACGCCGCCGGAGTAGACCTCGAAGTGCAGGTGGCATCCGCTGGATGCGCCGGTGTTGCCGACGTAGGCGATCAGCTGGCCGGCGTTGACCCACTGGCCGTAGCCGACGACGTAGCCGCCGGTGGCGATGTGCGCGTAGCCGGTGACGATGCCACCGCCGTGGTCGACCTTGATGTAGTTGCCCCACGAGTCCGCGTAGGCGGCGAATACGACGGTGCCGGCCGCGGCTGCGTAGATGGGCGACCAGCAGCTGGTGGCGAAGTCGATGCCGCGGTGGCCGGTCGTGCAGTAGCCGTTGCCGCAGATCGTGCCGCGGTTGCCGAACCACGAGCTGATGTAGCCGGATGCCGGGCGAACCCATCCGCTGCTGCCCGCCTGCCCGCCGGTGCCGCCTGAGCTCGAACCGCTGCCGCTGCCGGCGTTGGCGGCGGCCTCGGCCGCGGCCTTCGCGGCGGCTTCGGCGGCTGCCTTCGCGGCGGCGGCCGCGGCGGCCTTGCGCGCTTCTTCTTCGCGGCGGCGCACCTCGACTCCGGTCTGGTAGTCGGCGATCGTCTTCGCTGTCGTGTCCTTGAGGGCGGCGAGCTGCGCCTGCAGGGTGTCGAGGTTCGCCGTCTGCGTGTCGAGCGCGGCCTGCGCGGCGACGGCGGCATCCTGCGCGGCGACCATCTTCTGCTCGGCGACCTGCTGCAGACGGTCGCGCTCGTCGCGCGCAACCTGCGCCTGCTTGCTGAGGTTCGTCGCGTTGTCGCGTGCGCCGACCGCGTCGGCGTAGACGCCCTGGTTGGCGGCGACGAGGCGGTCCATCGTGCCGAGCTTGGCGAGCAGGTCGTCGGCCGTGGCCGCCGAACCCGAGAAGAACAGCTCGAGAGCGGCATCATCGCCGCCGGTGCGGTACTGCTGCGCGGCGAGGCGACCGAGCTTCTCGGCCGTCTCCTTCGCGCGCGCGTCTTCGGCGTTGGCCTGATCCTGCAGGGATGCCGCGTCGGCGGCGGCGGTCTCGTAGGCTTCCTGGGCTGCGGCGTACTCGCCGGCGAGGCGCTCGGCCTCGGCCTGCTTGGCGGCGACGTCGGCTTGCAGATCGGCGATGAGGCCTTCGATGCGCGTGACCTCGGCGGCTTTGGCCGACTCGTTGTTCTTGGCACGCTGGACGTCGTCCCACGACGGATAGTCGGCGGCGAACGCGGCGGAGCCGAGGCCCGCGCCGAGTGCGCTCAGACCGAGGATGCCGAGGCCACCGAGGCCCAGCGCCGTGCGGCGCGAGAGCGGACTGCGCAGGCTTCGCAGCTCGCGCTCGGTGGGCGCGCAGCCGCAGTCCTCCGGAGAGCCGGCCTCGTCCATCACAAACGCCCTCAATTCCGTGTCCGCCTTCGGGTCGGCGGCATCCGTCACACTGACAACATCAGTCACACTAACAACATTCACCCCAGACGCCCAGCGTTCGGGGGGCATCCGCTGCCCTGCCATCTTCGCCCGCGCCGGCGCGTCGCGCGAGGACACCACGCCCTCGATTTCCGATTTAGCTGGCTATCTCGTATGCTTGAGCGTCGGTAAGCGTGAGCGCTGGGTCTCCGGATCAGGGTTCACTCGGCCCCATCGTTTAGCGGCCTAGGACGCCGCCCTTTCACGGCGGTAGCACGGGTTCGAATCCCGTTGGGGTCACACTCCGACCACACAACTTAATAAGCATGGCCCTGTAGCGCAGTTGGTTAGCGTGCCGCCCTGTCACGGCGGAGGTCGCGGGTTCAAGTCCCGTCAGGGTCGCTGGTCGAGAGCCTTTCCGAAAGGAGAGGCTCTTGAACAATCAGCGGTTCGCCGCTGAGGCTCTGTAGCTCAGTTGGTAGAGCGCACGACTGAAAATCGTGAGGTCACGGGATCGACGCCCGTCGGAGCCACACGGATGATCATTACGTCATCCCAGAGACCCTCGCGAAGCTTCTATTCGCGGGGGTTTCGCTTTTTCCCAGGTAAGAGGCGTTTTCCAAACCGCTCCCCGACCTGTGGCCGCCCGGCCGTTGAGCGAGCGCAGCGAGTCGAAACGCCCGTCCTGGATGCCGCCGAAGCCCCTCCGCGAGGCGTTTGTGCCGGGAATGTGCCGGGAACTCGGAAATTTCCGTCGGCGAGCTCGTCTCTCGCGGGCGCTCAAAACGCTGATTTAGTCGGCTATTTGTTCGACTCGCGAACCCTCGCTGTGGTCTAGCGACGGGGTGCCTTGCACTTCTCGGTGCCGCCACCACAAACGCCGGCAACCCCTGCGCGGTCCGCGCTAGAAGGGCGCCACACTCAAGCCCCCGCGGCTACCGGTCGGCGAGCCGGACGCTCTCGTCGATCGCGGCGAGAACACGTGCTGGTGTCATCCCGCGCGCGACGAGCGCCTGGTCGGCTGGAGCAGATACACCAAACTCGTCGATGCCAACAATGAGGCCGTCGCGTCCGGCGATGTCGTGCCACCCGAAGCTCGCGGCGGCCTCGACGATCACGCGGGCCGTGACGGATTCCGGAAGCACCTCTTCGCGGTACGCCGCATCTTGGGCCGCGAACCATTCGCGGCTGGGCATGGACACGACGCGCACCTTGAGTCCGTCAGCAGCCTTGGCGGTGGCCGCCTCGAGCGCGAGCGCCAGCTCACTACCGGTGGCGATCACGATCACGTCCGGGTCGGCGACGTCGTTCACGGCGTACGCGCCGCGTTCTACGCCGCTTCGCACGCGGTCTAGCGGTAATGGAAGCACGGGGACGCCCTGTCGGCCGAGCACGAGCCCCGTCGGCCCATCCTTGTGCAGGATCGCGTGCCACGCGGCGACGGTCTCATTGGCGTCAGCGGGACGCACGACGGAGAAGCCGGGAATCGCGCGAAGGCTGGCGAGGTGCTCGATCGGCTGGTGAGTGGGACCGTCCTGCCCGAGGGCGACCGAGTCGTGCGACCAGATGTAGGTAACGGGTAGGCCCATCAACGCCGCAAGGCGGATCGCGGGGCGCTGGTAGTCGCTGAACACGAGGAAGGTTCCCGCGAAGATCCGCCACCCGCCCGACAGAGCAATCCCGTTCATCGCCGATGCCATCGCGTGCTCGCGAACACCCCAGTGGATGTTCCGCCCGGCGCGGTCCCCGAGCCCTGAGATCTCCGGAAGGAATGAACCACCGTTTTTGATCTCGGTCCGGTTGGGTTCTGCCAGATCGGCCGATCCGCCCCACAGCGCGGGGACGGAAGCGGCGATGGCCTGGATGGCAGCACCGGAGGCATCTCGCGTGGCCACCGACGCGCCAGAGCTGTACACGGGCAACTGAGCCAGCAGGCCCTCGGGCAGCGTCCGCTCCGTGAAGCGGCGATGCGCGTCCGCGCGGTCGGCGTCGGCCGAAGCCCACTCCTCAAACCTGTCCTCCCACCTCAGCCGCGCGCTCACGCCACGATCCACTGCGGACCTCGTGTATGACAGCACCTCGTCTGCGATCTCGAAGGGAGCGTCGGTAACGCCCATCGCATCGCGCAGCCCGGCGATCTCCGCCGCGCCCAGTGGGGCGCCGTGCGAGCCGGCCGTGCCGACCGCGGTGGGCGCGGGGAACGCGATCTGCGACTTGAGGATCACCAGGCGCGGCTTTCCCGCCGGCCCCCCGGCGCTCAGTACCCGATCGAGGCCGTCGACGTCTACGTCTCCGTCCGCTGCGAGTTCAACGCGATCGACGTGCCAGCCCTGAGCGCCGAAGCGCGCGGCCGCGTCCTCGACGCTCGTGAGCGCCGTGCCCCCTTCGATCTGGATGTCGTTGTCGTCGTAGATGACCGTGAGGTTGTCCAGCCCGAACCGGCCGGCGAGCGCGCCAGCCTCGTACGAGAGCCCCTCCTGCAGGTCCCCATCGGAGGCGAGGACCCAGACGCGACGGTCGAACGGCGACTGACCTTGTGCGGCGTCGGCGTCAAACGTCGCCCGCTCGTGGGCGAAGCCCATGGCCATCCCGACCGCGGTGGCGAGGCCCTGCCCGAGCGGACCGGTCGTAGTCTCGACGCCCGCAGTGTGGCCGTACTCCGGGTGCCCCGGCGTACGCGAGCCCAAGGTGCGGAACTCTTTCAGGTCATCGAGTGTGACGTCGTAGCCGGTGAGGAAGAGTTGCGTGTACAGGAGAATGCTCGCGTGTCCGCACGACAGGACGAAGCGGTCTCGCCCAGCCCAGTCCGGCCGGGTCGGGTCATGCCGGAGGTGCTTCTGGAACAGAAGTGTCGCCACCGGAGCGAGGGCGATCGCCGTTCCCGGGTGGCCCGATCTCGCGCGCTCCACAGCGTCGGCGGCGAGCAGCCGGGCGGCGACGACCGCGCGGTGATCGACTGATTCGGACGCGTGCTGCAGCAGGACTTCGGGTTGCGTGGATGACATGATGGGGCTCCCTTGATCGCCAACAGGTTATAACGTCATGATGACTTTGTCGACCAAGAGCCTGTTTTCCTGAGGTACTTGCGCTCCCTCGAGATCAATGTCAACATGTCGTCATAACGACTTATTCAGAGACGAATGGAGGCCCCGCCATGAGCATCGACGCCGGGACGAGCAAGTACGTCGCCGTGCGAAGCAGTCTGCTTCGCCGGATCTCCGAGATGCAGGTCGGCGACCGGCTGCCCTCCGAGCCAGTGCTGTGCGAAGAGTTCGGCGTCAGCCGGATCACGCTGCGCCACGCCGTTGACGGACTGGTCCAGGACGGCAGACTTACTCGCGAGCACGGACGGGGCACCTTCGTCTCCGCACCCCAGCCGGGCGTGCACTACCCCGAGCGGTTCGCCGACGTGGTGACGGGCTTCCACCGACAGCAGACGTCGGCAGGCCACACAGTCACCACTCGCGTGCTCCGCCAGGAGCTGGTACCGGCAACCGCGGACGTCGCACGGTTGCTCGAGTTGTCGATGGGTGACAGCGTTGTCGAACTCGTGCGGCTGCGTTACGTCAACGGCCAGCTCCATCAGTACGTCGTCACACACCTCCCGTACGCGCGCTTCCCCGGGACTCTAACCACCGACCTGACGGAGGGCTCGCTCTACGACTACCTCCACGATCAGTACGGCATTGTCCTCGCCCGCAACGACCTCACCGTGCGGGTCGTGGAGGCGTCACCCGAGATCGCGATGAATCTCTCCGTCGAGCCCGGACTGCGACTGCTCAGCATCGCATCGACCGTATTCACCGAAGATGACGTCCCCGTCGCGTTTGGCACCGCTCGCCATACGCCTGAGAACAGCGAGATCGACCTGAGCCTGCGCATGGCGGGACCCACCCCGAAGGAAGCGTGAAAGCCATGCTCACCGAACACCTGAACGAAGCCACTCTGCTGTTCGAGACGAACATCGCCGGATGGCGTGATGCCATCGAGGACGTCGCCGCCCCGCTCCTCGCTTCGGGAGCGATCTCCCGCCGCTACGTCGAGGCGATGCTCGAATCCATCGCGGCCGGCGGCACCTACATCGATCTCGGATTTGGCATCGCGCTAGCGCACGCGCGCCCGGAGAACGGTGTGAACCGCACCGGCCTGAGCGCGCTATGGGTTCAACCAGAGGTCCTGCTCAACGACGAACCAGCCCATCCGATCTCCCTGTTCTTCTGCCTCGCCGCAGCGGACAGCTCCAGCCACCTGGCAGCCCTCGCCGCACTCGGCAAACTGCTTTCCGACGACGCCACGAGGGAATCCCTTCTCGCGGCCCGAACCCCCGCCGAGGCATTGGCGGTTCTCAAGACAGGAGACGAAGAATGACGAAGTTCCTCGCGGTGTGCAGCACCGGACTAGGTAGCAGCTTCATGGTCCACATGAACATCGAGAAGGTCCTCAAGGAGCTCGGAATCTCGGGCATCGAGGTCGATCACGCCGACCTCGGATCCGTGTCACCGAGTTCAGCCGACGCCGTCTTCGTCGGCAGCGACCTCGCCGAGGCCGCCGCAGGGCTCGGGGACGTCGTCGTCCTCACAAACATCATCGACATCAACGAACTCCGTGCCAAGGTCAGCGACGCTGCCGCCCGACACGGCCACACCGCCTAGTCCTCAGGGCGAAGGTACTGAAAGGAAACCATCATGGATGCTGTCATCGATGTCCTCCTGGACATCTTCACCAAACCTGCGGTCATCGTCGCCCTCATCGCGCTGATCGGGCTCGCAGCGCAGAGCAAGTCGTTCAGTGACGTGCTCAAGGGCACCGTTCGCACACTCGTCGGCTTCCTCGTGCTCGCCGCCGGCGCTGGGGTCGTCGTCACCGCACTGAACCCCTTCGGCGAGATGTTCCAGCACGCGTTCAACGTGCAGGGCGTCGTCCCCAACAACGAGGCCATCGTCGCGCAGGTACTCCTGGATTACGGTTCCGCGGCCGCGCTGATCTTCTTCTTCGGGATGATCGTGAACATTGCCCTCGCGGCGACCACACGCTTCAAGTACATCTATCTCTCGGGGCACGTCGCGTTCTACATCGCCGCGATGTTCGCCGTCATCCTCGGTGTCGCCGGATTCGCACCGTGGGCCGTCGTCCTGTGGGGCTCGATCGCACAGGGCGTATACATGGTGGTCTCCCCCGCCCTCGTCCAGCCGTTCATGCGGCGCGTGACCGGCACCGACGACGTCGCCCTCGGCCACACCGGCGGAGCGGGAATCGCTCTCAGCGGCCTCGTCGCGCTGATTACGCGTGGCAAGGGCACGTCCAAGTCCACCGAGGAGATGAACTTCCCCAAGGGTCTCGGATTCCTTCGCGATACGACCGTAATCGTCGCGCTGTCCATGGCGGTGATCTACGTGATCGTCGGTCTGTTCGCGGGAGCACCGTACATCGAGAACGAACTGTCGAACGGTGACAACTTCATTGTCTATCTGCTGCTGCTTGCCGCGAATTTCTCGGCCGGCGTCTTCATCATCCTCGCCGGCGTGCGTGTCGTGCTTGCCGAGATCGTCCCGGCCTTCAAGGGCATCTCGGAGAAGCTCGTGAAGAACGCTAAGCCCGCACTCGACGTGCCGATCGTTTTCACCTTCGCGCCGAACGCCGTCCTCATCGGCTTCCTCGCGAGCTTTGTCGGCGGCATCGTCAGCATGGCGGCGATGGTCGCAATGGGAACGGCCGTCATCATTCCGGGCGTGGTCGCACACTTCATGACCGGCGCGGCATCTGGCGTCATCGGCAACGCCGCGGGCGGACGCCGGGGCGCTATGCTCGGCGCGTTCGCGAACGGCGTCGCAATCAGCTTCCTGCCGCTGTTCCTCCTGCCCGTCCTCGGAAATGTCGGGCTCGCCAACGCCACATTCTCGGATGCCGACTACGGCGTCTTCGGGCTCATCCTCGGCGGGCTGTCGGCCGCCGGTGGTCAGGTCGCCATCATCGTCGGGCTCATCGCCTCGGTGGCGGTGCTGTACGTGCTGACGTTCGTGCTCCGCGCCCGAGACAAGGCACTCGCCGCCGCCACGAACACGCCGGAGGCCCGTGAGGTCGAAGCCGACCTTACCGACGAAGCGGGGCGCGCGGCAACGCCGCCGGCGGTGACGCCGCGCCACTAAGACGCGCGAAGTCGGGAGGGGGAGGAACCATCGGCTCCTCCCCCTCCTTCGTGTCCGAGTCCTGATGCTCTTGCCAGCTCCGCGCCTTGTTCCGGCACTCCTCCGGCGGACTCACCCCTTCCCGCGAGGGTTGGTTACCCGCCTCCTCGATAGGTTGGCAGTGTCCACCGGCTGTGTAGCAAGCGCGATTCCCGCAGATGCGCGGGCATTTCTATCTGTGCGAGTCGCGGCTGAGCAAGGCACATCTCCGCAGCAACTGAGGCAGAGGCTGGTACTGCAGTCGGTCTGGGAGACCTCAGGACCCACCACCTTCCACGACGGGCTTGACGTTCAGCCAGGGCCTCAGCGATCGATGGTGCTGACGACATCTTTGTAGGCTGCACCGCTGCGAACGCACCGCCGAACCGTGCCCCGGAACAAACGGGACGAGAGCAAGCGCCTCCAGCCTCGAAGAGATCGCGCCTCGCACGGCAGACAACGCTGAGGGACGACAACCAAGCATGATCAGTCTGACGACGCCGTGTGAGACGCACGCCCACGATGTAAACGACCGGTAGAACGCGAGTCACGCCGAGTCATCGGCGGCACGCCTCGTCGACGCTCGGCGGGGTTGATGGGCGTCGATAGGATTGGCGAGCAACCCGAGGATGGTGGTGTTGTCTCATGCAGGGATTCGCCTTCCCCTGGGACAGTGGGCATGAGAGCGGGGATTGTCATGGCGAGACTCAATCTCAAGGCCGTCGAGGAGCGCGTCGCGCCCCTGGCTGGTCGCGAGAGCTACGACCGCGAGTTCATCTTCGACCTGCTCCTTGCGTACGGGAAGCCGCAGAGCAGCGTCACGCGGCTCCGCACCGGCGATCTCAACGTCGCTGCCGACCCCGCGACCGAGGTCGCGCAGAAGAAGGTTGTCTACTTCAAGGAGACCACCGGCGACCCACTCGAGGCGCTCGAGGCGCTGAAGACCTCGTCCGATGTAGTGCGCTTCAGCACGCGCTTCGTGATCGTCACCGACTACGGCGAGCTGGTCGCGCACGACACTCAGACCGGCGACACGATCGGCTTCCCGATCCGCGACATCAACCAGCACTTCACGTTCTTCCTCCCCTGGGCTGGCATGGAGAAGGCCCAGTACGTCGCCGAAGCGCACGCCGACGTCAAAGCCGCTGAGCGTATGGGCAAGCTATTTGACGAACTGCTCCACGCCAACCCTGGCCTGCTGGAGGAGCCGCACGGACGACACGCGCTGAACCTCTTCTTCACGCGTCTGCTGTTCTGCTTCTTCGCCGAGGACACCGGGATCTTCGCGGAGAACCAGTTCACCAAAGCCGTTGGATCGCACACGCTGGCTGACGGTTCCGACACCAATGAGTTCCTTGCCGACTTGTTCTTGGCGCTCGACACGGAGGGCACTGCAGGCAAGCCGAACCACCTTGCGGCATTCCCCTACGTCAACGGGCGGCTCTTCCGAACGGACAGCCGGTTCGTCGTGCCTCAGTTCACGAAGGTCGCCCGCGATGAACTGATCAACGCTGGCAAGCTCATCTGGCGCGAGATCAACCCCGACATCTTCGGCTCGATGTTCCAGGCGATCGTCACCCCCGGAAAGCGCAGTGACCTCGGCCAGCACTACACCTCGGTGCCGAACATTCTGAAGACGATCGAGCCGCTGTTCCTCGATGCGCTCAAAGACGAACTGGATGCCAGCCACGACTCGGTGAAGAAGCTCGAAGCCCTCCTGGAGCGCATCAGCGCGATCAAGGTCTTCGACCCAGCATGTGGCTCGGGGAACTTCCTCGTCATCGCGTACAAGGAGCTGCGCCGACTCGAGCACGCGATCCTCGACCGCCTCACCGAGCTGGACGAGAGGCGCCGCGTGCTGTTCGCGGATTCGAAGATCAACATTGAGAACTTCTTCGGCATCGAGATCGACGACTTCGCCGTCGAGGTCGCGATCCTGTCGCTGTGGATCGCCAAGCACCAGATGAACTCTGAGTTCAAGGACAAGTTCGGCGTCTTAATCCCGCTGATCCCACTGAAGGAAACCGGCCAAGTCAAGCAGGGCAACGCGACGCGCGACGACTGGGACGAGGTTTGCCCGAACGACGGCGGTGAGATCTACCTAATTGGCAATCCGCCGTATAAGGGCGGCAAGTCGCAGGGCAAGGAGATGAAGGCTGACTACCCCTTCGTGTTCGGGACCCGACCCTATTCGAAGGACCTCGACTACATCGCGCTATGGTTCATCAAAGGTGCTGACTACATCGAAGGAACGCGCGCGGAGCTGGCATTCGTCACAACTAACTCGGTTGCCCAGGGCGAGCATGTTGGCTTGATGTTCCCGATGATCTTCGCCAAGGGCCTCGAAATCGGGTACGCGTACACGTCCTTCAAGTGGGAGAACAACGCCAAACACAATGCTGGCGTCACGGTTGCGGTGATCAACCTCCGCGCTGCGCGGCCAGGGCAGAAGTTCATCTTCACAGACGGACTGCAGATCGAAGCGAAAAACATCAACGGGTACCTGGCTGATGCTTCCTCGGTATTCATCTATCGCCGGGCAGGAGTGCTCAGTCCCTCTCTACCTCGCATGGTCCTCGGGTCAATGCCAAAGGATGGCGGGCACCTAATCCTCGACGCGGCAGAGCGCGACCATTCGCTCGAGGCGGACCCTGAGTCGGACAAGTACCTCAAGCAGTACGTCGGATCAGCCGAGTTCATCAACGACATCCAGCGGTTCTGCGTCTGGGTCTCAGACGCAGAACTGAACTCGGCGAGACAGGTCGGACCGATCGCGACTCGACTCGATGCGGTAAGCGAGTGGCGAGCAGGTCGCGATGAAGCCGGAGTCCGTGCATTCGCTTCGTTCCCCAACCGGTTTAAGCAGGTTGCGTACAAGGCAACCGAATCGATCATCGTGCCGCGGGTGTCTTCGGCGCGCCGCAAATATGTACCGATCGGCTATCTCGGAGAGAACGCAGTGATCTCCGATGCCGCTAACGCCGTTTACGACGCGGAACCGTGGATCTTCGCGCTCCTCACGTCTCAGATTCACATCGCGTGGCTCGCAGCAGTCGGCGGCCGAATGAAGACGGACTACCGCTACGGCGCTTACATCGTCTACAACAACTTCCCAGTCCCGCCGCTGTCGGATGCGGTGAAGGAACAGCTAACGATCGCAGCGTTCCGCATCCTGGATGTGCGCGAGTACCACTGCGAGCGAACGCTCGCCGAGCTCTACGACCCGGACAAGATGCCCGACGACCTGCGCGAGGCGCACGCCGCGGTCGACGCGCTGGTCGACTCGATCTACTCCAAGCCCCGTCGGTTCCGCACTGCGGATCGCGCCCGGATTCACCGCCACCACGGTCGATGACGATGCCGGCATCGAAACGACGCTCGAAGCCGTGTACGACGCCGACGAGGGCCGCTACATCGTTTCGACCATCGTCAACCGCGGCATCCGCAAAGGATTCGACGAGATCGCGATCCGGCACACCGCGCCGCAAGCGATCCTGCAAGCAGCCATCCCGCACTGCGTCTCTGTCCGCCTCGAGCACGGCTGGTTCACCGTCGCGGAGCTGTCCGCCACCGAGGGGCGCATCATCCCCGAATGGCTGGCTGCCGAAGTCGTCAAGCGTGGGTCGAAGACGGACCGCATGGAAGTCATCCAGATCCTCTACGGCGCCTCCGCCCTCGCCGGGCTCCCCCCGACGAAGTTCGTGCAGGTCGAACTCGGCGTACCCCACCGCACCGCAAGTGACTGGATCGGCAAAGCTCGATCCGCGGGCTATCTCAAAGGCATGAGCTACACCGCCGGCCGACAGGCGGATGACTGACGCGCGCCATGCCTCCTCCGTCTCACTGAACCTGCGCTCTCTCTGCGCCGACCTTCGCCCTCAGCAGTCACCGCGGGATCTCTTCCCGCGTTCTCTGATCGTGAGGAGTCCGCAATGACGCTCGAAGCAAACCCGCTGCCCGACGTGCTGGACTTCACCGGCCGATCCGCCTATCTCGACCGCCGCGAAGCTGCTGCCTACTGCCGCGTGCCGATGTCGACGTTCGATTCGCTGCGGCGGCGCAACCAGGTCCCCCACCCCGATGCGGAGATGGGGAAGCACATGCTCTGGAAGCGCACCACGCTTGAAGACTTCCTCGAGGCTGGCGGAACCCGAAATGCCCATTGATCCGGAGACATCTCGCCTCGACCCGAGGACGCGACGGTCGCTCCCCGACGGTATCCGCTACCGCGCAGACCGCGGAGGGAAATACCAAGTCCGCGTGTGGGGAGTGGGCCGGGACGGCGAGTGGAGGGAGCGAACGACTCTCGTCGGCACCCTGAAGGAAGCAAAGGCGCTGCGCGCTGACCAGTCAGCGAAGCAATTTCCCGAAGGCTCAATGAAACTCGACGATTGGCACACGCGGTACTGGCCAATCATTCGAGACAGCGTCCGGCCGTCGACCGTCCGTGCGTATGAACGCGGGTGGCGGCTCCGCGTGCAGCCGTGGCTTGGGCACCGAAAGCTCGAGTCGATCACGGCAGGGGACGTCGAACAGGCACTCAGCGAGTGGGACGGAAGCGCCTCAACGAAGATCGACGCGCTCGCGGTTCTGAGCAGGCTTCTGAAGGGCGCGGTGAGGGCTCGGATCATCCCGGCGAACCCAGCTCAGCTCGCGCGCCGCCCCGTTCCGGAGCCGCAGCTCAACTTGCGCTCGCGAGCGCTGACCGCTGCGGAGGTACCTGCCGTGCTCGCCGCGGTGCCGCCCGGACCTTACCGGAACTACTTGGCGGGGCTCATCTACACCGGCATGCGTGCCAACGAGGCCGCCGCCCTCCAAGTCGGCGACGTTGACGTCGCGTCCAGATCGATTCACGTGCACCGCAGCTTCAGCACGAATCTCGAAGGGAAGATCCAGGAGTACACGCCGAAGAGCCATAAGGAACGCGATGTGCCCATCCCCGCCGCACTGGTACCGCACCTGCTGGAGGCGATGGAGGGCAAAGCTCGTTCTGCACTCGTCTTTACCGGTCCGCGCGGGGGACGGATCAACGGATCAAACGTGCGACGAGCGGTCAAGTGGGATGCCATGAAAGAACTCCTCGACCGCGACGACTACCGGATCCACGACCTCAGGCACACGCTCGCAACGCTTCTGTTCGATGGCGGTGCATCCGCGAACGACGTTCAGGCGATCATGGGCCACTCCACACTTCAAATGACCGAGAGATACAGTCGGGCGAGATCAGACGCCGCTCGCCGCGGTGCCGAACGCCTGGACTCGCTGTTCGGCAGTCCGCCTGGCACATCACCGTCGCGGTAGGCACCGGCAGCGACATCGCCCCGTTTGCTTGCACGCGGACGGTTCGAGAAGACATCCTCCGGGTCGAGTCAGATGGAGCTGCGAGCCCGCGCCCGTCCCTCGCAGGAGCACGCAAGAGGATCCAAGCCGGTCAACGTGCATCCCGAGCAGGGGGGGCGCCGGTGCAGTGGATTCCTAACTTCGACTTCCCGCCACACCTTCGAGGCCGCGCGACAGCGCTAGCGCTAGGGCCGTTCGGCAGCGCGAGCCGCGGCTAACGCTGAATCCGATCCGTGACAGCGTTATCAAATTCTGAATCGTCGGGTACTGGCGCATATTCGTTGACGTCCTGCGGTCTCTTCGGATACAGTCACCAATGCGGTGACAACGTTGTCGTGGGCCGCCCCCTTCATTCGGTCCGGTCGCTGTGCGAGTCGTCGGTTTCCAGTTGATGGGTGCATTGCCGAGCGTAGTCGACCGGTGCGAGGTATCCGAGCGATGAGTGCCGGCGGTCATGGTTGTA
>Ga0209958_1000482_pt1 | contig 70488 bp, 49 predicted proteins | sample ThiBio_inoc_plan_FD_183942 | JGI IMG/M metagenome (GOLD analysis project Ga0209958, IMG submission 183942) | Wastewater bioreactor microbial communities from Cape Town, South Africa - Thiocy_inoc_plan (SPAdes) | ecosystem: Engineered > Bioremediation > Thiocyanate > Unclassified | place: South...
TGACGACCGGCACGCCGTCGACGACCACGCCGTCGAGCACCGCGCAGCAGGATCAGGCCAACCAGATCATCGCGGCGGTGACGAACCTGGCGACCCAGAACCAGCCGAAGACGACGCTGGGGACGGCCACGCCGTCGGCGGCGGAGGCCCCGGCCGACCCGAGCACCGCCGGCGTCGCGACGACCTCGCCCGCCGCCGTCTCGACCGAGGCCCCGACGACCCCGGCCGCGACGGCCGACGCGAAGTCCGCCGAGACGGCCGCCGCCGAGCTGGCCGCCCAGCAGCAGGCCGCCGCCCAGCAGCAGGCCGCCAAGGCCGCGGCCTACAAGAAGGCCAAGGCCGCGGAGAACAACAAGAGCACGCTCTCGAAGCTCTGGGACGACATCAAGAGCCCGTTCTCCTGATCGTCGCCCCGGCATCGCCCCGAGCCGTCCTGACCGGCCGGCCTCGGTCCCCGAAGGGACCGAGGCCGGCCGGTTCTCTTTGACGACGACTCAGCCGTAGAGCGGCCCGAAGGTCTCGCACGCGCGGTAGTCGGCCGCCTGCGGCTCCAGCGCCCCGAAGAGGCCCCAGGCGCTGGGCCGGAACAGCTTCTCCGCCGGGACGTTGTGCATGGCCACGGGGATCCGCAGCATCGACGCCAGCGTGATCAGGTCGGCCCCGATGTGGCCGTAGCTGATCGCGCCGTGGTTGGCGCTCCAGTTGGCCATCACGCTGTACACGTCCGCGAACGGGCCCTCGCCGGTCGTGTTGGGGACGAACCAGGTCGTCGGCCAGGTGGGGTTGGTCCGCTCGTTGAGGGCCTCGTGGACCTCGGCGGGGAGGTCGATCGACCATCCCTCGGCGATCTGGAGGACGGGCCCCAGGCCCTTCACCAGGCTGAGGCGGTTCATGGTCATGGGCATGCCGCCGCGGGAGAGGTAGCACGACGAGTAGCCGCCGCCTCGGAAGTATTCCGAGATGGCTGGCGGCCAAGTCGTGGCCTTCAGGCAGGCGTTGACCTCGTCGGGCGTGATCTCCCAGAACGGCTTCATCGCGGGCTCGCCCCCGCGCGACTGGCGGCCGGTGCCGTCGAGGGTGGCGGCCCCGGAGTTGATCAGGTGGATGAAGCCGCCGGCCGCCCGGCCTTCCATCGCGACGCCGGTCGTGCGACGGACGGCCTCGGGGCTCCAATAGGTCCGGACGTCGGCGAAGATCTGCGCCGTGTTCGTCAGCAGGTAGCCCAGGAGCATGCCGACGCCGTTGAGGCAGTCGTTCTCGGTGGCGAACATGAACGGCGGCCGGACGCCGTTCCAGTCGAACGACGAGGTGAGGACGGCCTCGGGGAAGTCGCCGTTGGGGGAGTGGTCGGTCCAGGCCCGCTGGCCCTGGAAGCCGCCGGAGATGGCGTTGCGGCCCAGGGCCTCCTCGCCGTAGCCCAGCTCGGCCAGGCGGGGGTTGCCGATCATCAGGTCGCGGAAGATCATCGTCATCTTCACGACGGTCCGCCAGTCCTCGGCCCTGGCCTCGGCCGACTTCCGCGAGCCCTCGGGGTTGTAGTCCTTCCCCTCCGGGCAGTTCTTCTTCACCCAGGCGAGGGCCCGTTCGAACTCGTCGGGGTCGTAGATCCCCTCCTCGATGCGCCGGGTCACCTCGCTCATGTCGACGCACTCGACCCGCATGCCGAGGTGGCGTTCGAAGAGCGGCTGGTCGACGATCGATCCGGCGATGCCCATGGAGACGCCGCCGAGGGACAGGTACGACTTGCCGCGCATGGTGGCGACGGCGAGCCCCGCGCGGGCGAAGCGGAGGAGCTTCTCCCGAACGTCGTCGGGGATGGAGGCGTCGCCGGCGTCCTGGACCTCGCGGCCGTAGATGCCGAAGGCGGGGAGGCCCTTCTGGTTGTGCGCGGCCAGGACCGCGGCCAGGTAGACCGCGCCGGGGCGTTCGGTGCCGTTGAAGCCCCAGACGGCCTTGGGCGTCAGGGGGTCCATGTCCATCGTCTCGCTGCCGTAGCACCAGCAGGGGGTGACGGTGAGGGAGACCCCGACCCCTTCGCGCGCGAACTTGTCGGCGCAGGCGGCGGCCTCGGCGACGCCGCCGATGCAGGTGTCGGCGACGACGCACTCGACCGGCTCGCCCGTCGGGTGCTTCAGGTTCTCGGACAGGAATCGCGCCGCGTTGCGGGCCATCCCCATGACCTGGTCTTCCAGGGACTCCCGCACCCCGCGCCGACGGCCGTCGATGGCGGGCCTGACGCCGATCTTCGGGAGGCGGCCGATCCACGGATTCTTCACGCTCGCGCTCATGACTCGCATCCTCAGGGCGCCGACGCCGGCCGCACAGGTCCCGGCTGGGCCGCGCGCCGGCTCTTCCCCTCCCTTGTACAGGCGAGGGGCGGGCCGAGGAATAAGCCGGCGATGCCGCGCGAGGGATTCCGCCCGTTCGGGCGTCTCGGGGGATGTCGGCGGAGGATGCGTGGTTCGAAAAAGAAAAAACCGGCCGCCGAAAGAGACCCTCACGACCGCCTCTCCCTCGGTCGTGAAAATCCCGGCCGACGGGCCGGTTGGCTCGCATTGTAGGGAACCGGACGATGGTCCAGAAAAGTGTGGCCGCCTCTCCCTCGGCCGCAATCTTCGGGATTCACCGCCGGTTGGATCAAACCGGTCGCGAGCACCGCCCGCCGCGACGACCTCTCCCTTCGCCGCGACGGACCGCATTCACGAACCGGTTGAATTGGAGGCTCGACGGGTCGCCTGGAGACCCGGAACCGTTGTAGGAAACCGGACGATGGTCCCGAAGGATGTGGCCGCCTCTCCCTCGGCCGCAGTCTTCGGGGTTCACCGCCGGTTGGCCGCTCGGCTCGACGCCCTCCCGGGCGGAACCTCTTGGATCAAACCGGCCGCAAGCCGTGCCGCCGCGACGACCTCTCCCTTCGCCGCGACGATACGCCTCCACGAACCGGTTGGGTCGAGGACTCGACGGGCCGAGGCCCGGAGCCGGTGTAGGAAACCGGAGGCGATTCGGTGCGCCGCGGCCGCCTCTCCCTCGGCCGCCACAGACTTCCTCATTCCGCCGGTTGGATGAAACCGGTCGCAGATCCGACCCGCCGTGACGACCTCTCCCTTCGCCGCGACGGATCCTCTCCGCAAACCGGTTGGCCTGTTCGGGCTCGACGTCCCCCCGCCTTTGGTGCCGGTCGGGGTTTCGGAGCCGCGGTGTAGAAAGGGCGAGCGGGGGGTCGTGCGAGGCATCCCGCTCGCCCTTTGGCGGGGCAATCGTGTAAAACGATCGTCGCCAGTGGGGTGGCTTCCTGGAAGTTCTTGTAGTCCGACGAATCCTCACTTACGGATCGTCGCAACCTTGGATCTCGTCTCGGTTTCCTTCGTCGGCTCGTCTTCGTTTCGACACCAGGGTCTATGGCAAAGGCAGTGCCAGAACCGAAATCCCGTCCCCGATCCGCCCCATCGAAGGGCCCTCCGGCCCGCCCGCCACGGCCCATTTCCAGGAGCCTCAAAAACTTAGGTCGACGAAAAAAAAGTAGCCCCGCCGGTCGAATCTCGGGGCCTGAAGAGGGCTCCAACATTTATCCATCGTGCCACCGCGACGCTTCGCACAAGATTCGGGCACGGGTTGCCGAAGACATCATCACGCCCCCGGTCGGAGGCTCCCGGCAAGCTCCCAGGCCCTTCCCGGGAGCTTTCGACCCTCGGAAGGACGATCGCCATCATGGACGAGTGCTCGCCGGAGAGATCCCGCCCCTTCGTCGCCCTCTTGGAGGCCCTGGCGTCCTGGCGAGAGGGGATCGCGGCCCCTCTCGAACGATGGATCGGCGAGGAACTGGACGCGGCGGGCTCGCCCCTGAGGCTCCCCCTGCGCGAGTGGGCGCCGGCGCTGGGGGCGATCGGGGAGGCCGGAAAGGCGCGGCCCGGCTGGCCCACGGCCGTCGACGAGCGGGCCACAGACTTCGTCCGCATGCTCCTCCGATTCTCCCGCCCCGACGGGACGACGGCGACGCTGGACGGCCATCCGTCTCGCCCGCGCGCGTTCTGGAAGGCGATCGCGGCGGCCTTCCCGGCGGGCGACGTCGGGAGGGTCCTCGACTGGTGGTTCCCCGGTCGCGACGTCGAATACGTCCCGCCGCCCCTGCCCGCCTGGTCGGCGGCCGATCGGGTGCTGGGGGCCCTCCGCGCCGATTGGACGAGACGGGGCGACTTGCTGGCGTTCGACCAGCGCCAAGGGGCGAGCACACGGATCGAACTCTTCGGCTCGGGCGTCTCGTGGCTGGGCCCGTGGTGGTCGACGACCGGCGATCGGACCGGCACCCCGGCGCGGGTGACGGCCTGGGGGACGAGTTCCAACGCCGACGTCGCCGAATGGTCCTTCGGCTCGGGGGATCGCGAAGTCACCCGGCTGGCGCTCATGCTCCGGGGGCGTCGGCTGGCCCTGCTGGCCGACCTCCAACGATCGACCGACGGTGCGACGATGGAGCTGGACGTCGCCGCCGGCCTGACGCGGGAGCCCCTGCCCATCGCGGGCGCGTCGTCGTTCCGCCCCGGCAAGCCGGGGAAATCGGCCCAGGCGATCCTCCTGACGGCCGGCGAGGCCGACTTCGACGAGCCATCGCGGCGTCTCAAGCTCCGCGCCGCCTCGGGCGGCCGATGGCTCCCGCTGCTGGTCTCCTGGGACCACTCGCGGCATCGCAGGCCGCTGACCTGGGTCGAGTTGACCATCGCCGAGCAGGGGAAGCGATGCCCCAAGGACGTGGCCTGGGCCGCCCGGGCGAGCTGGGGACGGAACGAGACCTTCGTCTTCTATCGCAGCCTGGCCGAGCCGGCGCGGAGGTCGTTCCTGGGATGCTCGACCACCGCCCGGCTGCTCGTCGGCCGATTCACCCCCGAGGGGGACGTCGAGCCCATCGTGACGCTCGCCTGACCGGCGTCAGGGGGCGGGACGGCGGGGCTGCGCGAGGATGGCCGACAGCGACAGCGCGACGTAGACCAGGACGACGACGCCGGTCAGCATTCCGGTATGGAAGTGACTCGTGACCAGCCGGGGGCTGCCGCCGCTCCGGATCAGGAGGCCGAGCACGGCCTGCACGGTGATCAGGATCGCCGACAGGATTCCGGTTATGATGATGAGCGGCTTCATCGAACGGCGTCGCCTCGGTCCAGAGCCTCCCGGGCCGACGGAGCCGACGGCCTCCCGCAGAGTCTCGAATGAGGATACCCCACGCGGCGACCCGCGTCACCCCGTCATGAACAGCGCACGAATCCGCGACAACCTCCTCGCCGTCCGCGAGCGGATCGCCGCCGCCGCCCGGCGCTCGGGCCGCGACCCCTCGGCCGTCACCCTGGTCGCCGTCACGAAGAAGCGGCCGGTCGAACAGGTCCGCGCCCTCATCGAAGCCGGCGCGGCCGACCTGGGCGAGAACTACCCGCAGGAGTTGTGGGAGAAGGTCGAGGCCCTGGCCGACGCTCCCCCCGCGCGCTGGCACCTCATCGGCCACCTCCAGGGGAACAAGGCGAAGCGGACGTTCCCGCTGGTCCGGATGATCCACGCCGTCGACTCGCTCAAGCTGCTGCGCACGCTCGACGAGATGGCGGCCGACGCGCCGAATCCTCCGGAGGTCTGCCTCCAGGTCAACACCTCGGCCGAGGAGGCCAAGCACGGCTGGAAGGACGCCTCGATCATCGACGACGCCGGCGCCATCGCCGAGATTTCGCGGATCCGGGTGGTCGGCCTGATGACGATGGCCGGTTGGGGGACCGACGCCGAGACGGCCCGCCCCTCGTTCGTCCGCCTCCGGGCCATCCGAGACGCCCTCCGCCGCCAGACCGGCCTGGCGCTGCCGCACCTCTCGATGGGGATGTCGAACGACTTCGAGGCGGCCGTCGAGGAAGGCGCGACGCTCGTGCGGGTCGGCTCGGCCCTGTTCGACGGGGTCGAGCCGTGATCGAGCTGACGCGGAGCAAGGAAGGGGTCCTGCTCAACGTCCACGCCCAGCCCGGCGCCCGCCGCAACGGCGTGACCGGCGAGCACGCCGGCGCGATCCGGATCGCCGTCAACGCCCCCCCGGACAAGGGGAAGGCCAACGCGGCCATCCTCGAAGTCCTGGCCGGGGCCCTCGGCCTCAAGCCCGCCCAGGTCGCCCTGATCTCCGGCGAGACCTCGCGCCGCAAGCGGGTGCTGCTCGCCGGGCTGGACGTCGACGACGCCGCCCGCCGCGTCGAGGCCGCGTTGACCGCCGCCGGCTGACGTGGGGCCGGGCCCGCCTCCTTGACAATCGCACGACGGCGTGCGACGTTAAACCCACGTTGAAGAATCCTTCAAAGGGCGATCCCACCTTGCGCGGCCTCCCACCCGCCGCGACGATCGCACGCACGGCGACCCTGGCTCGGAGCGGAGTCATGATGCGAACCGGTCGATGCGCCCTGGCGGCGCTGGGCCTGCTGGCGACGACGGCCGTCCAGGCCGACCCGCCCAAGCTGGCGGACGCCTCGCCCTCCGGCGTGCGTCGCGGCGAGGCGGCGGAGGTGACGCTCTCGGGCGAGCGGCTTGGGGCGAACCCGCGGCTGATCGCGGCGTTCCCGTTCCAGGTCGAGGCCCTGCCCCCGGAGCGGAGCAAGCCGGAGGCGTGGGCCTTCAGGCTGACCGTCCCCGCGTCGGTGGCCGCCGGGGCGTACCCGATCCGCGTCCAGACCGACGGCGGCGTCTCCGCCCCCCTGCTCTTCTCCGTCGGCCAGCTCCCGCAGGTCGCCGAGGCCGAGGACAACGGCCGGATCGACGCCGCCCAGGCCGTGCCGGCGCCGGCGGTGGTGGAGGGCCGCGCGGCGGGGAACGACGTCGACTGCTTCCGGTTCGCCGGCAAGAAGGGCCAGCGGATCGTGGTCGACGCCCAGTGCGCCCGGATCGGCTCCGGGGTCGACCCGACGGTGCGCCTGTCGCAGGTCGCCCCCGCGCGGCGGTTCATCGCCTCGGCCGAGGACACGCCCGGCCTGCTGACCGACGCCCGCATGTTCGTGGAATTGCCCGAGGATGGTGACTACGTCGTCGAGCTGTCGGACGCTCGCTACGCCGGCGGCGGCCGGCCGGTCTACCGGCTGGTGATCGGCGAGGTCCCCGCCGCGGAGGAGGTCTATCCGCTGGGGGGCCGCGACGGCGAGACGGTGGGGTTCGAGTTGCACGGCGGCACGTTCGCGGAGCCCCGGCCGGTCGCGGCCCGGTTGGCGTCGCTGCCGCACGTCGCGCGTCACGTCCCGCGATTCGAGGCCGGCGGCCTCGACGCCGAATCGACCCGGCCGCTGACGGTCTCGGCGTATCCCGAGGTCCGCGAGCCGGCCGACAACGCCGCCGCGCCGATCCGCGTCGCCGCCCCGGTCGTCCTCAACGGCCGCATCGAGGCCCCCGGTGACGAGGACCGCTTCGTCGTCGCGACGACGCCGGGCGCGAAGGTTCGCATCCGGGTCGACGCCGCCAAGCTCGGCTCCGCGCTCGACGGCTGGCTCCAGGTGCTCAACCCGAAGGGCGCGGCGATCGCCACGGCCGACGACCAGTCGACGGCCGGCCCGACGGTCAACGGCGTCGCCGCGAAGATCGTCGACGCCGACCCGGCCGCGACCGTCGACGTGCCCGCCGACGTCGATGAACTGACGCTGGTCGTCCGCGACAACGAGAAGCGCGGGGGGGTGGGATACGGCTACCGCATCGTCGTCGAGCCCGCCGTTCCGAGCTTCGCCCTGACGCTCGACGCGACCGAGGCGAACGTCCCGCGCGGGGGGTCGAACGTGATCGGCGTGACGGTGGCCCGCGACGGCTACGACGGCCCCATCGCCCTCTCCGTGGTCGACCCGCCGCCGGGCGTCACGGTCCGGCCGGGGAGCGTCGCCGCCGGCCAGGCCCTCGGCAAGCTCTCGCTCACCGCGACGCCCGACGCCTCGTTCGCCGTGGCCGACCTCAAGGTCGTCGGCGAGGGTCAGGGCCCCGCCGGGCCGATCCGTCGCGTCGCCGCGGCCCGCGAGGTCTACGCCAAGCAGGACTACGTCGAGACCAACGTCCTCCCGCGCGAGGCCCTGGCGACGGCCCCGTCGACCGCGGACGTCGTCGCCCTCGACGCCCCCGCGGGCCCGATCGAGGTGGCGCACGGCCAGTCGGCGACGATCCCGGTGAAGCTCGCCCGGACGGCCGGGGCCGACGCGGCGGTGGACCTCAACGCCCTGCCCCTCGCCCCAGGCTTCACCGCCGCCGCCGTGAAGGTCGCCGAGAAGGCCGAGGCGGCCGACTTCGTGGTAGCCGTCGCCCCCGAGGCGGCCCTGGGCGCGACCACGATCGGCTTCTCCGCCAAGGGGAAATTCGCCCCCGGCGAGCGGACGATCGAGGGCCCCGTCGTCACCCTGAACGTCGTCCGCCCCGTCGACCTGGCCCTGGAGCCGCCGGCCGTCGAGGTCGCCCCCGGGGCGGTGGTCGAGGTGAAGGGGAAGCTCGTCCGCAAGGGGGCGTTCAAGGACCTGGTCGTCGTCAAGCTCGACGGCCTCCCCGCCGGCCTGACGGCCGAGCCCGTCACCGTCGCCCCCGAGGCGGCCGACTTCGTCGTCAAGCTCACGGCCGCCGCCGACGCCAAGCCGGCCGAGGCCGCCGCGAAGGTCCTGCCCGCCTTCCAGGTCGCCGGCAAGGACTATCCTTATCCCCCCGCGACCCTGACGACGAAGATCGTCGCCCCCCCGGCGAAGTGAGGGACGAGGCTTTTTTGTAGGCTGGGTCGAGACCCAGCCCACGCAGGCCAAGGCTCTCCTGGGCTGGGTCTCGACCCAGCCTACGACGAGCTGGCAAGCCACCCGATCGGTCGCGGTCGAATGCCCGGTGATCTCAGGAGACTCCCATGCCCCGCCCCGCCGCCTCGCGACGCCTCCTCGCCGCGCTTCTCCTGATGATCGCCCCGGCCGCGTTCGGCGAGGAGCCGCCGGCCGAGAAGCCGGTGAGCTTCATGGGGGACGTCGCGCCGATCCTGGTGCGGAACTGCATCGCCTGCCACAACCCCAAGAAGCCCGAGAGCAAGTACGTCATGACGAGCTTCGCCAAGCTCGCCAAGGGGGGGAAGGTCGGCGAGGACGCTACGCTGGAGCCCGGCAAGCCCGACGAGAGCTACCTCATCGAGCTGATCCGCCACGACGGCGAGCCCCGCATGCCCTACAAGCAAGATCCGCTCCCCGACGCCGAGGTCGCCCTCCTGGAGCGATGGGTGACGGAAGGGGCGAAGTACGACGGCCAGTCGGCCGACGAGGACTGGACGTTCCTCCTCCGCAAGACGCGGAAGGTCGACGCCCCCGAATCGTACCCCGTCGCCGTGCCCATCACGGCCGTCGCCTTCACGCCGGACGGCTCCCACGTCGAGGCGTCGGGCTATCACGAGCTGACCGGCTGGAAGACGGCCGACGGCGCGCTCGACGGCCGGCTCAAGGGCCTGCCCGAGCGGACCTACGACGCCGCCTTCAGCAAGGACGGCAAGTGGCTGGCCGTGGCCTGCGGCGACCCGGGGCTCTACGGCCTGGCCAAGCTGTACTCCGTGGAGCCCGGCGCCGAGCCCAAGTTCGTCCGCGACCTGGCCGAGGCCCAGGACGCCGTGTTCGCCGTGGCGTTCTCGCCCGACGGCTCGAAGGTCGCGACCGCCGGTGCGGACCGGGTCCTCCGGGTCTACGACGTCGCCAAGGGAGACCTCCTGTTCCAGGTGGAGGACCACGCCGACTGGATCCTCGACCTGGCGTTCAGCCCCGACGGCAAGCTGCTCGCCACCGCCAGCCGCGACAAGACGAGCAAGGTCTTCGACGTCGAGAAGAAGGAATCGCTCGTCACCTTCCCGTCCCACGCCCAGCCGGTGTACGCCGTCCTCTTCGCCCCCGACGGCAAGGCGGTGGCGTCGGCCGGCGGCGACGCCCAGGTGCGGATCTGGACGATCGACGGCGAGGCCAAGGAGGTCCGCAAGATCGGCGGCCTCGGCGGGGCCGTCTTCACCACGGCCCTCTCCCCCGACGGCAAGTCCCTGGCCGCCGCCGGGGCGGATCACCGCGTCCGCCTGTTCAACTTCGAGGACGGCAAGGCGTTGAAGACCCTGGAAGGCCACAAGGACTGGGTCTACTCCGTCGCCTTCTCCCCCGACGGTAAGCAGGCCGCGTCCGGGAGCTGGGACGGCGAGGTCCGCGTCTGGAACCTGGAAGACGGCAAGGCGTTGCAGTCGATCCTCGCCGCGCCTGGGCTGAAGCCGGCCGGCGACCAGGCCGCCCGCTGACGGCCGATCCCGCCTCATCGGCCACGTCGCCCCGACGCGACCGCCTCCCCCCGTCGGCATACCGCACGCGAGCGGGACGACCGGCGCCGGGGGGCGACGACGCGCTGCAATTTCTCAACCTTGAGCCATTTCCCCGTGTGATATAATTGCCGACGACGGGGGGACGGCCGGAGGTGCCGCCCCCCTCGACGAGCGACCGATCACGAGCCGGGCCTCTGCCGCCGGCCTCCGCGTCCGTCGTGGCCGCCAGACTGATTGACATCCATCGAGTTGCAACAACGGAGCGGTGCGAGCGAACGCAACCCCTAGTCAGCGCCGGGTTTACCAGAACAGGATGACAGTCGGAGCCTCAGCCGAGAGCCGCCCCAGCCGTCTTCCTCGTCCCCTTGCCAACCCTTAAGGCGCTGGATCCGGGTCGACCCGCGACAGCATCGCCTCCGCCCGGGAGGACGGTCGACCATGCGCCGGATCGGAACCCCACGCTTGGCCTGGTTGCTCGCGCTGCTGCTCTCCTGGTCGCCCGTCGCCACGACCCTCGCGGCCCCGCGCGAGGAGCCGGCGGCGTCGGCGCCGGCCGAGCGCGCGACGGTCGAGGTCGACGCCGCGATGGAGCGCGGCCTGGAGAAGGAGCGGCGCAAGGACTGGTCGGGCGCGATCGAGGTCTACCGCGGTGCCATGGAGAAGTGGCCCGGACGGACGGACTTCCGCCGCCGCCTGCGGCTCTGCGAGCTGCACTTCAAGCTCGGCAAGCGCTATCACGACGCCAGCTTCCGCACGGTCCTCCTCCGCCTCCCTCGCGAGCAATCGACCGAGTTGTATTCCGAGGTCCTGGAGCGGATCCAGAGCTTCTACGTCGAGGCCGTCGGCCTGGAGCCCCTGCTCCGCCACGGGCTCGACAACCTGGAAGTGGCCCTCCGCGACCCGACCTTCCTGAAGCTGAACGCCACGACCACCGAGCCGGAGCGGATCGCCTGGCTGCGCGAGCAGTACAAGGCGATGCGCGGACGCCTGGCCGTCGCCGACCGCGAGGCCGCCCTGGCCCTGGCCCTCCAGGCCGCCGACCTCGCCCGCCACGGGCTGGGGATCGAGGCGACGCCGATCCTGCTGGAGTTCACCTACGGCGCCTGCGACGCGCTCGACGACTTCACCAGCTACCTGACCCCGGACAAGCTCGAAGACCTCTACGCCATGATCGACGGCAACTTCGTCGGGCTGGGCGTCGAGCTGAAGGGGGCGACTGAAGGCTTGAAGCTCGTCGGCGTCATCCGCGGCGGCCCCGCGTGGGAGGCCGGGCTCGTGGCGGGCGACCAGATCGTCAAGATCGCCGGCCAGCCGGTGAAGGGCCTGGCGCTCGACGAGGCCGCGAACCGCCTCCAGGGGACCGAGGGGACCAGCGTCGACCTGGAGGTCCTGAAGCGCGACGCCACCGTCGCCGTCGTCCGCCTGATCCGCCGGCACGTCGACGTCGAGAGCGTCACCCGCGCCAAGATCGTCGACGAGGGGCGCGGGATCGGCTACGTCCAGCTCGCCGGCTTCCAGAAGAGTTCGACGGACGAGCTGGACCAGGCGATCTCCGGGCTGGTGAACCTGGGGATGAAGACGCTGGTGCTGGACCTCCGCGGCAACCCGGGCGGGCTGCTGAACGTGGCCGTGGACATCGCCGACCGCTTCATCGACTCCGGCGTCATCGTCTCCACCCGCGGCCGGGCCACCGGGCAGTCCCAGGTCTTCCAGGCCGGCGGCCGGGCGCGGTGGCGGATGCCCATGTACGTCCTGACCGACCGCGACAGCGCCTCGGCCAGCGAGATCCTCGCCGGGGCGTTGCAGGACCACAAGCGGGCCGTCATCGTGGGCGACCGCACCTACGGCAAGGGCTCGGTCCAGAGCATCTTCTCGCTCCGCTCCGCCCCGGCCGGCCTCAAGCTCACGACGGCCAAGTTCTACTCGCCGACCGACCGCGCGTACAGCGAGCGCGGGGTGACCCCGGACATGCCCGTGAAGGTCCACGTCGCCGCCAGGCCGGTCGACGGGGCCGAGCCCGAGGGGCTGGACGAGACCCAGCTCGGAGACCCCCGCACCGACCCGGTCCTGGCCGCGGCCATCCGCGCCTCGGACGAAGGGGCGCGGGCCCAGGCGTCGGCCCGCTGAATCTTCCCCTCGCAAACCAACCACGCCCCCGGCCGCCCGGGGGCCTTCTCTTTTCGAAGGATGACGCACCGTGAAGATCGTCGTGCTCGACGGCCGGACGCTCAACGAGGACCCCCGGGCCTGGTCCGGGCTCGACGCCTACGGCGAGGTCGTTTACCACCCCATCAGCGAGCCCGACGAGGTCTTCGATCGCGCCGTGGGGTCCGACGTCCTCATCGTCAACAAGTGCCCGGTCCGCGAGCCCCTGATCGCCAGGCTGCCGGACCTGAAGTTCATCGCGGTGACCGCCACCGGCTTCGACTGCGTGGACGTCGCCGCGGCGAAGGCGAGGGGCGTGGCGGTGTCGAACGTGCGCGGGTACAGCACGGACTCGGTCGCGCAACTGACCTTCGCGCTGCTGCTGGAGCTGACTCTCCACGTCGGCACCCACTCCGACGCCGTGTTCGCGGGCGAGTGGGCCTCGCAGCCCGACTTCTCGATCCGCAAGACGCCGCTCGTCGAGCTGGCGGGGAAGACGATGGGGATCGTCGGCCTGGGCCAGATCGGCCGGAAGGTCGCGGGCGTCGCCGAGGCGTTCGGCATGTCGACGATCGCCCACCGCCCCAGCGGCCGGACGCCCGACCCGTCCGACCCGATCCCGGCCGTCGGCCTCGACGAGCTGTTCGAGCGGGCCGACGCCATCAGCCTCCACTGCCCGCTCACGCCGACAACCCAGGGCCTGGTGAACGCCGATCGCCTCAAGAAAGCGAAGCCCACCGCCTACCTCCTCAACACCGGCCGCGGCCCGCTGATCGTCGAGCAGGACGTGGCCGATGCGCTCAACGCCGACGTCATCGCCGGGGCCGCGGTCGACGTCGTCTCGCGCGAGCCGATCAGCCCCGACAACCCGCTCTTGAAGGCGAAGAACTGCATCATCACCCCCCACATCGCCTGGGCCACCGCCGAGGCCCGCGAGCGGCTGATGGAGGCCACCATCGCCAACGTCGCCGCCTTCGCGACCGGCAGGCCGATCAACGTGGTGGGATGACGAGAGGAACGGGCCGGGCGAAACCCGGCTTCGAAATGCAGCGAGCCGGCCGAGACTTCGGCCGGCTCGCTCTGGGATCGATCCGACTCAATCGTTGGCCACGTCGGCCGCCTTGACGGGGGCGGCGGCGAGGGCCTTGGAGCCGAGGGTCAGGTAGTCGCCGACGATGCGGAGGATCTCGTCGTTGTAGAAGTCGGAGATCCAGACCTCGCGCTCGACGTACTTCTTCTTGGCGCGCTTGTCCTTCTTCTCCTTCTCCTCGGCGGCCTTCTCCTCGTCGTCGGGGATGAACTCGGCCTTGAACTTGGCCTCCTCAAGCGGGATCTGGTGCTTGGCCTTGCGGTCGAGGTACTGCTTGATGCGGGACTCCAGCTTCTGGAAGCCGGCGTCGTCCTTGCGGCGCTCGGCGGAGCGGGCGTTGAGGGCGGCGACGAGGTCGTCGGCCGTGCGGTTCCACTCGTCGTGGGCGAGCGGGGCGACCTTCTGGAACTTCAGGGCGTTGTCCATCTTCCCCTCGCCGACGTCCATCGAGTCGCGGAGCGACGGCAGGTGGACGTGGGGGGCGACGCCGTTGATCTGGGTGCTGTCGCCGTTGGCCCGGAAGAACTGCTGGATTGTGAGCTTCAGGGCCCCGCGGTTCTTCGCCTTCTCGCGGCGGCGGGAGGATTGCTCGCCGATGTTGACGATGCTCTGCACCGTCCCCTTGCCGAAGGTGCTGGCGTCGCCGATGATCAGCCCTCGGCCGTAGTCGGCGATCACGCCGGCGAAGATCTCCGAGGCGCTGGCGCTCGACTTGTTGATCAGGACCGCCAGCGGGCCGTCCCAGGCCGTCCCGTCCTCCTCGTCGCGCAGCGGCTTGACGCCGACGGCGTCCTTCACCTGGACGACCGGGCCCTTGTCGATGAACAGGCCGGAGAGCGTCTTGGCCTCTTCGAGCAGGCCGCCGCCGTTGTCGCGGAGGTCGACGATGACCGCCTCGACGCCCGCCGCCTTGAACTCGTCGAGCAGCCGCCGGCAGTCGACGGTGGCGGAGACGGCGTTCGGGTCGCCGCGGAGGATGGCCATGGTGTCGCCGTAGAAGGCCGGCAGGTTGATGACGCCGATCTTGACGTCGCGGCCCCCGACCTTGGAGTCCAGGATCTTCCCCTTGGCGTGCTGCTCGGTCAGCTCGACCCGGCCGCGGGTGATGGCGTACTCCTTCAGCTCCTTGGTCTCCCCGGTCTGGACGATCAGCTTGACGACCGTCTTGCTGGGCCCGCGGATGTGGCGGACCACGTCGCTGAGCTTCTTCTCGACCAGGCTGGTCTCCGTGCCGTCGTCGTTCCGGATGCCGACGATCTTGTCGTCGGGCTGGAGCCGGCCGTCCTTGTCGGCCGGGCCGTTGGGGACGATCTCCTTGACGACCGCGTAGCCGTCCTCCGACCCGAGCGACGCGCCGATGCCCTCCAGCGAGAGGTGGAGCTGCTGGCTCAGCAGGTCTTCCAGGTTCTTGGGGCCCAGGTAGGCCGAGTGCGGGTCGAACGTCCGCGTCAGGCTGGACAGGTAGATTTCGAGGAGTTCGCCCGAGTCGAGCTGGTGGAAGACGCGATTGCGGTCGCGGTAGCGGACGATCAGCTTATGGACCACCTCTTCCGGCTTCAGGGAGCCGTCCATCCGGAAGCCGAGCTGCTCGAACTTCAGCTTCTTGGCCCAGCGCTCGTCGGCCTCGGCCTTGGTGGCCGGGTAGTCGATCTTGTCGGGATCGTCGACCAGATACTCATCGACGGTGAAGTCGAACGGCTTGGAGAGCAGGTCCATGACGGTCTTGTACCGCTCATCCTGGCGCTGGAGGAAGCGGTCGAAGACCTTGCGGGCGAAGCTCACGTCGCCCTGACGGATCTGGTCGTCCAGGTCGGTCGCGTCCTTCTTAAACTCCTCGACGTCCCCCTTCAGGAAGTAGTACTTCTGGGGGTCGAGATCCTTGAGGAAGTTGTCGCACCACTTGATCGCGATCTCGTCGTTGATCTCCGGGTGGGCCATGTGGCCCCGCTCCAGGAGTGCTACGACGGTGCGCGCGATCTCCTGCTCCTCGTCCACGGGGGTGGGAGCTTGAGCGCCGACGATCGCGGCCATCAGGAACAGGATCGCGACCAGCGAGAGGGGACGTAATGCAAGTCGGGGCATAGGGATGTGTTCCTGAAAGCCTGACCCGAACGGGGAACGGAGGCGACCCGGACCGTCAGGCCAATCTTAGCCCTGCCTAGGGATTCGGACAAGGTCGTCCGTGCAATCGACCCATCCGTCCCCGTCGACGTCATCGGCCCTGCGGTACGAAGGATCATTCCTCCTTCGTCGAGGGGAGCGGGACGGTTCGGCGAAATCCGGCCCGCCACGGCCCTTTCGCATGGGTCACGTCCCCGGGCGGCATCGCGCCGCGTCGCCCCCGAATCGCGTCGGATTCAAGTCCGGGAGTTCCGCGACCGATTCATTAAGGATGAGGCGAGATCCTCCGAGCCCGCCCCCACCGAGCCGAGCATCATGAACCGCCAAGTCCTCCCCAGCATGCTGCTGAGCGTGTTCATCGTCTGCTTCTTCGCGGTCGTCCTGCGGCCCGTCGAGCCGATCGGGGGGCGTACGGCCGCGGCTCCCCCCCGCGACACGCCGCCCCTGGAGCCCATCGAGCCTCCCGACGTCGCGGTCGACGAGGTCGGCTCGAAGGCCGAGGCGACCCCGCGCCCCTCGGCCGGGCCGAGGCCGACGCCCGTCGCGAAGGCCGAGGCGACGCCCGAGGCGGCCCTGAATCCCCCGCCTCCCGCCACCGCGACGGCGGCCGTGGAGGCCGTCCCCCCGATCGAGTCGGGCGCGCCCGCCTCGGCCTCGCGGCCTCCCGGCCCGCCCGAGCCCGCTCCGGTCGTCCACGTCGCGCCTCGCGTCGTGAGCCCGCCTCCCGCCCCTCGCCTCGACGAGCCGGCCGAGGTGCGGATCGCCAGCACGCCCGCCCCCCGACGCTCTCCCGCACCGCCCCCCGCGCCCGCCCCCGAGCCGGTCGCGAAGGCGGACGTCCCCGCTCCGGCTCCCGCGAAAGAGGTGGAGATGACGACGATCCCCCGGGGGGAGCCGGAGACCACGGTGGCCGCCGCGGGGGAGACGCTCGAGGACGTCGCGTTCCGCGTCTACGGCACCCGCGCCGCGGCCGCGACCCTGCGCGACGCCAACCGCGGGCTGGTCGGCCGCCTCCGCCCCGGCGCCCTGCTCTGGACGCCCCCGCGTTAAGTCGTCAGCCGGGAGCCGGCTCGGACAGGCGGGCTTCCAGGAGGTCGAGGCTCTTTTCCAGGTCTTCCAGGGTCTCCGTCGCCAGCTCGCGGTGGCCGAAGCGCACCTGATAGAACGCCTCCACCACCTTCTCCGGGAGCGCGGCGACCTCGCGGGCCCCGTCCTCCCGGCCGCTGAGGAACCGGAAAGCCCGGTGCGCGAACTCGCCCTGGGTCTCCGCCGGCGCACGCTTCAGGTCGTAGTCGGCGAGGAGCTGGACCAGGCGGCGATAGAAGAGGACTCCGGAACTCCCCTGCAAGTCGTCGATCGGGCCTCGCCACAGGGCGAGGAGCCGCTTGAATAGCCAGACGGCCCCCCGGAACAACGCCACCACCAGCGACAGCACGAGGAACGAGACGACGAAGCCGCGGAAACTGATGAGCGACCGGAAGCTCTGGAAGTCGAAGAGCTTGGAGAACGTCTCGCTCCCCCACTTCCAGATGATGCCGTAGCCCTCGCGGATCTCCTTGAACAGCTCCCGGACCGGGCTGTAGAGCTTGGCCTGCCGGTTGGAGTCGTAGCCCAGGATGTAGAAGACCCAGACGTAGCGGAAGAGGTCGGTGACGCCCCGGAAGTGGGAGGCGAGGCCGCCGATCTGGGCGATGGACTTCTCGCGCTCGTTCCCCGGCGTGGGGTCCAGCGAGAGCCAGCGGGCGCGGCCCTCCTTGTCGCGGCCCAGGTACGCCTCGACCCACGAATGGGCGTGCTTCTGCCGGACGGTCATCGTCTGGGTGAAGTCGTTCCAGTCCCCCCCCTTGAAGCCGTTGATCATCCGCGAAGGGATCCCCGCCGACCGCAGCAGCATCGCCAGGGCGCTGGCGAAATACTCGCAGTGCCCCTCCTTGCGGTTGACCAGGAAGTCGACCACCGGGTCCAGCGACGCGTCGACCTGGCGCATCTCCAGCGAGTACGCGAAGACGCCGGGGTCCAGGAGGTAGGCTTCCAGGGCCTTGGCGCGGGCCCTGACGGCCTCGGGGCCGTCGCCGGGGTGCGCGGCGACGACCGGCCGGGCGATGGGTTCGAGCGCGGCCCGGATGTCGTCGGGGATCTCCAGCAGGACGTTCTTGATCCGATCGTCGCTGGGGGGGTCCTCGCTGAGCTGGGGGAGGTCCGGGTCCAGCTCCGAGACGATCTCATAGTCGTAAGGCCCGCGGGCCTCGTTGCGGTAGAGGGTCCCGTCGACGGGGTTGAGCTGGGGCCCCTGGCCCAGGCGATAGGCCGACTCGATCCCCACGAACGGTCGGATGCCGAAGAGGGTGGGCGAGTCGTTGGCCTCAAGCTTGATGAGCTGGCGGAGGGCCGGCCGCCGGTTCGCCGACCTCCCGCGATAGCTGGCCAGCGTGCGCTGGGAGCGATAGTTCTGCCGGCGCCAACGCCCCTTCTCGTAGGTGTTCAGCGTGGCGCCGCGCCAGAGCGGCTCGGCGGGCGGCCGGGTCGGGATCTTGTCGCCGTCGGTGAACTCCACGGTCATGACCGCCGTGTCGTTCTCCAGGATCTCGCCGAGCTGCCCCAGCTCGACCTCCTCTTCGAAGCCGGTCAGGTGCTTCGCCGTCGTCGGCCCGAACCGCGACCGCGTCACCCCCTGCTGCCGCGGCAGCAGCAGGAACACGAAGAATCCCAGCCCCAGCGTCAGGGCCAGGACCCGGGCGGTCGCCCAGAAGTAAGGGGCGTCGAACAGGCTGCGGTACGGGTCCTCCTCCAGGGGCTCCAGGGGCGCGCGGGCGTTCGCGACCGTCCCGGCCGGGGCCAGGAAGCGTCGCGCCTCGCGCTGGAGGAAGAACTGGCCCAGCACCCAGACGGCCAGCACGGCCCAGAGGAACAGCCAGATCCCCACCTGGTCGCCCACGTTGATGACCGCCCCGATCAGCACCTGCATCAGGCCGACCATGAACAGGACCCAGTCGTCCTCGATCCGCTTGGGGAGGAAGTACTTGATGAGCTGGAGGGAGATCAGCCAGTGCCCCAGGCAGCGGATGGCCTGGGTCTCGTCCATCGTGTACTCGGCGTACAGCAGCCCGAGCGAGCCCACCCCCAGCAGCGTGGCCAGGCCCGACGGCAGCGACCACTCGGGCTTGCGGTCGACGGTCAGGAACGCGGCCAGGCCGGCGGCGGCCACGACGGGGGGGAGGAACCAGCCGCCGCGGTCGTCGGTCGGGTCGGCGCACAGGGCGGTGGTGGCGACCGTCATCATCAGGTAGAAGCTGGCCCGATAGACGAGGTAGCTGTTCACGACCCGCCCCCCTTCCGCGCCCGCCATGCGGGGACGCCGTCCGACGAGACGGTCTCCTCGATGATGACGCCCTCGTCCTCGGCCTCGCCCGAGAAGATCCCCCGCCGGCGCTCGTCCTGGGTGGTGAAGCGGTCGGCCTCGGCGGTGGAGAGCCGCTGCTCCAGCAGGCCCCTGGTGTCCTCCTCGGCGAACTGGATCAGCCCGTCCAGCTCCCCCTGGGCCGCGTTGAACGCCAGGACCCGCCCCATGAGGCTGCGGGCCGACGTCGCGTTCAGCCGCGCCGACCGCTCGGCCTCCTCCATCAGGTTCAGGGGCCGGGTCCCGACGACGATCAGCAGCGCGTCGCGGAGCGTCGGGGGGGGCAGGGCGTCGATCAGGTCGGCGAGCCCCCCCTCGTTGACCGGGCGGAGGACGGCGAGCTGTTCCAGCAGCTCGTGCAGCAGCTTGACCGACGCCGGGCCCTGGATCACGCCCGGGGCCGGGCCGGTCCAGCCCAGGACGAGCCGGCGGCCCTGGCGGCGGCAGGTCTCCAGGCAGACGGTCGCGGCGAACGAGATGGCCTGCTCCACCGCCTCGCGCTGCTCGGGCGGGACCTTCGTCCGGGGGAGCCACGGGTCGATCAGGATGGCCAGGTCCTGCTCGTTCTGCTGTTCGAACTCCTTGACCATCAGCTCGCCGCGGCGGGCCGACGTCCGCCAGTGGATCCAGCGCGGGCTGTCGCCGGAGCGGTAGTCGCGCAGGCCGTGGTATTCCTCCTGCTGGGCCGAGCGGTCGTGGCGGCGGCCCAGGCGGTTCTCGCTGGTCTGGCGCTGGAGCTGGAACCATCGCCGCGTCAGCCGGCCGATACGCGGGTACACGAACAGCGACTCTGGCAGCGGCACGGTCACCCGGCGCTCCACGATCCCGAACGGGGCGCGCGTCCCCAGGTCCAGGTTCTGGAACCGGTAGTTCCCCCGCCGCGGCGGCTCCCCCTCCCATCGCATCCGGGCCCGGTCGCGAGCGACCACGCGCGGGAAGAAGACCTTGGGGGTCAGCACCGCCCCGGACGCCCCGCGCTCGGCGGAGACGAGCTGGTCTTCCAGGAACAGGGCCAGGGCGGCCATGCGGCGGCGGCCGTTCTCCAGCGTGTAGTCCACGACCAGCGGGTCGCCCGCGAAGACGTAGCCGGGGCTGCGCCGCAGGACGCTCAGGCGCCGCAGCATGGCCCGGCTGCCGAACCACGAGGCCACGAACGGCCCGGCGGCCGTGGTGGCCACCAGGAGGATGAGGTTGATCTGCTGGAGCATGCCCGCCGCCAGCAGGACCAGCATCACGCCGAAGTAGCCGAACCCCTCGCGGGTGACGAGGGTCCGCTCGGTCGGCACCAGGGCCTGGATCAGCCCCCTGGCCAGGCCGCCGGCCCGCCGCTTCTTCGGGCGCGAGGCCCTGGGTCGCTCGTCCGCGATCATCGCTCGATCCCCCCCGGCCGCGCCGATGGTCCGATCATGGCTGCCCGCGCCCGCGTCGATCCTCGCGGCCGGCTCAGGTCGGGACCTTCACGCGGTCGATGATGTCGCGGATGATCGCCTCGGCCGCGCCGAACTCGCCCGCCTGGAGGAACGACTTGCCCAGGACGCGGTGGGCCAGCACCGGCACCGCCAGCGCCTTCACGTCGTCGGGGACCACGAAGTCCCGCCCGGAGACCATCGCCAGGCTCTGGGCGGCCCGATAGAGCGTCAGCGCGCCGCGGGTGCTCACGCCGACGTGCAGGTCCTCGCTCCGGCGGGTCAGGTGGACGACGTCCAGCAGGTAGTCGGCGATCGCCTCGTCGACCCGCACCTTCCGCACGCCCTCCTGGAGCCGCACCACGTCGGCCGCCGTCAGGACGGGCTTCAGGGCCTTGACCGGCTCGCCCGCGCGATGGTCGTGCAGCAGCCGCTTCTCCTCCGCCCGGATCGGGTAGCCCATCCGCAGCCGGATCATGAAGCGGTCGAGCTGGCTCTCCGGCAGGACGTAGGTCCCCTCGAACTCGTAGGGGTTCTGCGTCGCCAGGACGATGAACGGTTGTTCGAGGGGGTAGGTGACCCCCTCCACGGAGACCTGGCGGTCGGCCATGGCTTCCAGCAGGGCGCTCTGGGTGCGCGGGGTGGTGCGGTTGATCTCGTCGGCCAGGACCACGTTGGCGAAGACGGGGCCGGGCTTGAAGACGAACTCGCCGGACGGCGCGTGGAAGACGCTCGACCCCAGGACGTCCGAGGGAAGAAGATCGGGCGTGAACTGGATTCGGCGGAACGAACAGTCGATACTGGCCGCGAGGGCCCGCGCCAGCAGGGTCTTGCCGACGCCCGGCACGTCCTCCAGGAGGACGTGCCCCTGGGCGAGCAGGGCGACCACGGCGAGCTTGATGGTCTCGGCCTTGCCGAGCACCACCTGACCGACGTTCTCCAGCAGCCGGCTCGTCAGGGCGTAGAGGTCTTCCTGGGCGGACGACGCGACTTCGGTCGATTGCGGTGGGGTCATTCCGTGGGCTCGTCGGGTGCTCGGGCGCGACCGCCGGATCCGGACCGGTCCGGCCCACCACTATAATCCACGCACGCCGCGGATCCAACGCCCGCACGCACCCGAATCGACAAGCGTCCCCGGGTGCGGGGAGAGGGGGCCGGTGACGGACGAAGACGCCTCGACGCCCCTGGACGTCGTGATCCTGGCCGGACGGCTCGGGCTCGACGACGACGGCTGGCCGCTCGGCCCGCTGCTCGACCGCCTGGAGCGGCGCGGGGTCGCCCCCCGGGTCGTCTGCACCGGCCGCGCCGACCAGCGCGAGGACCCCCGCATCGTGGTCGCCCCGGCGCTGGGCCGGCGCTGGCTGAAGGCCCTGGCCGTCCGTCGGGTCGCCGGAGGCCGGGCCGCCCCCCGGCCGGCCGTCCTGCACGCCCTCCACGAGGAGACCGCCGACGTCGCCCTGGCCCTGGCCGAGACCTGGCGCGTCCCCTACCTCCAGACGGTCGACGACTTCCTCGTCGCCGAGGACGGCCTCCGCATCAGCCGCCGATGGCTGCACGCGTTCATCGCCTCCAGCGACGAGCTGCGCGACATCCTGACCGGCGAGCTGGGCGTCCCCCTCGGCTCCATCGCCGTCATCCCGCCCGGCGTCGTGGTCGATCCCCTCCCCCGCCCCCCCGGCGGCGCGGCGGTCCCGGTCGTCGGCGTCGCCGGCCCTCCGCTGCTGGAGACCGGCTTCGCCCCGTTCCTGGAGGCCGCCGGCCTCGTCCTGGGCCGCGGCCGCGACGTCGAGTTCCTGATCGCCGTCCAGGGGGGCGATTCGATCGAGGTCCGCCGCCACGCCCAGGCCCTGAAGATCCAGGAGCGCGTGACGGTCGCCGACTTCGACCTCGTCGGCCCCCGGCTCTGGTCGGTGCTCGACGTCTACTGCCAGCCGTCGCTGGAGCCCAGCGCCGGCCGCACGCTGACGCTCGCGCTGGTCCAGGGGGTCCCCAGCATCGCCTCCAACGTCCGGGGCCTCCGCGGGCTGATCCGTCCGGGCCGATCGGGGATGCTCGTCCCCCCGGACGACGCCCCCGCGCTGGCCGACGCCATCGCCCGACTGCTCGACGACCGCGACGCCGCCCGCGCGCTGGCCGACGCCGCCCAGGCCGACCTCCGCTCCCGCTTCGACATCGACGCCGAGGCCGACAAGCTCGCCGACCTCTACCGCAAGGCCGCCGCGTCCGAGGCCGGTACGTCGTCCACATCCTGACGCAGCAGCAGGTAAGCCCGCGCCGCCGCGCTCCAGAAGAAAGCGTAGGTCCACGCAGGGCAAGCGAGCCCCACCAGCGTCGACCCCGGCCCCTCGAACAGCCCGCCCAGCGAGCCCGGCGCGTCCGGGTACGCCGCCAGGCCCGCCCCCCAGACGGCCTGGTGGACCGAGGCCGAGAGGAAGACCTCGAACGCCGCCAGCCCGAGCGTCCCCAGCCCCCATGAAACCAGCACGCACGCCGCAAAGCCCATCGGCCGGCGGCGGACGTAGCCGAAGGTCCGCCCGATCGCCTCGACGGCCCGGTCGGACTCCGCGGCGACCGCGACCGGGACGAGCGGCCAGGTGGCGACCATCAGAACCAGCAAGGTGGCGCTCGCCAGCCCCAGCAGGAGCGGGCCGACGGTGAGGAGCGCCGCCATCGCCGGGGGGAGTTGCGGGACCATGCGAGCGACCAGCCCGAACGCCGCCGATCCGACGCCGAGGGCCAGGGCGATCGCCAGGGGGTGCAGCGGCGCCGCGATCACGCTCCCCGCGCGGCCGATCCCGAGACCGAGAGCCTCGCGCAACGTCGGCCGCCGGCCGGTCGCCGCCTCGACGACCGCCAGGCGGGCGATCGCGGAGCCGGCCGCCCCCAGGACGGCGATCGCCCACAGCAGCCGCAGGAAGGCCGTCGGGGCGCGGTCGCGACGGCCGTCGATCGCGAACGCCTCCATCAAGGGCCCGACCAGCACGCGGATTGGGGCCGTCAGGTTCCACGCCGGGCGGCGGATCGCCTCGGCGAAGTCGGCCGTCGACCGGAACGGGAAGCCGTAAAGGCTGTGGAACTCCAGCGCCCGAGGCGTGGGGCCCATGCGCGACGGCGGCGAGATCGACTCGACCGCCGACCATCCCGCCTGCACCAGCACTAGGGCCGCCGCCGCCAGGACGAGCTTGCGCACGTCGAACGCCGACGGGACGGCGCGGGCCAGGCGGAGCCAATCTTGCAGGCCGATGCGGTCGGGGCGGGGCGGGGTCTTGGGTTCCTCGGACATGCTGCGGGGCGGCTCCACGGCGGGCTTCGGTCGACGCCGGCCCGCCGTGGCGTGCGCGGGCGGCTCAGGGCTGCTGGCAGGCCAGGACGACGGCCCGGCCGACGGGATAGATCATCGTCGCGCCGATCGACGACGGCAAGAGGACGGTCTCGCCGCGGCGGAACGACAGGTCGCCGCGAGGACTTCGGACGCGGGCCTCGCCGTCCAGGACCATCAGGATCGTGAACCGGTCGTCGCGGCCGATCTCGGTCGCCGCCGTGAGGGTCCAGCGCTCCAGCTCGAAGTACGCGCACTTCGCCAGCGGTTCGCGGACGTCGCCGTTCTCCAGGACCTGGGGCACGGGGACGACCGGGTCGACGGGCCCGCGATCGAAGTCGATGCAGCGCATGGCCTTCTCGACGTGCAGCTCGCGCGGGCGGCCGTCGGCGCCCACCCGGTTCCAGTCGAACACGCGGAACGTGGCGTCCGACATCTGCTGGAACTCGGCGATCACGACCCCCTCGCCCAGCGCGTGGACCGTCCCGGCCTCGACGAGGATGCAGTCGCCGGGCTTCGGCTCGATCCGGTGCAGCAGCGGCTCGACCTCGCCGTTCGCGATCCCCCGCTCCAGCGCCCGGCGGTCGACGCCCGGCTTGAGGCCGGCGTAGAGGACCGACCCGGGCTCGGCGTGGAGGACGACCCAGGCCTCCGTCTTGCCGCTGTCGTTCGCCAGCTCTCGGCCCAGGGCGTCGTCGGGGTGGACCTGGACGGACAGGTTCTCGCGGGCGTCCAGCAGCTTCACCAGCAGCGGGAACTGCTCCTGGCCGGCGCGGGCCTTGCCGAAGAGGTCGGCGGGTCGCTTCCGGACGAAGTCGCGGAGGGTGATCCCGGCGTACATGCCGTCGCGGACGACGCTGACCTCGTCGTGGTAGTCGGCCAGCTCCCAGCTCTCGGCGTAGTCCTCCCCCTCGCCGATGGGCTTGCCCAGCAGCGTCCCCAGCTTGCGACCGCCCCAGACCAGCCGGCGGAGGATCGGCGTGAAGGCGAGCGGTTCGAGCGGCGCCTGCATGATGGGCCTCCATCCCCGGCGCGAAAATCCCCGTGCGAGCGAGGGCGACGGCGTATCGACCTGGTGCGTCTTCATGGTTCGGGTCGGCTCCATGCCTGGGGATGCGGCTCCTTGGGGGGCCGCGCGAGGGCGCGGCGACCGCCATTTGTAACGCGACGCCGGCGCGGCGTCCATCGCGACTGGCGTTCCGGGGGGACCGCTGCTAGACTCGACGGCACAGGAACGCCCCCGCGCGCCCGGCCGTCCCCGCGAGGCCGACGCGCGGCGCCGCCCGCCAAGGGCTCCGGCCTCGGGACCGGCCGTCGCAGCCCGCGTCTCCTCCGCCTCGAATCGTCGCCCCGCCCATCGCGGCGGGCCCACCCCCGTTGGTCCACGTCCAATGCCCAGCGATCGCGACCTGTTTGTCGAAGAGCAGTCGATGGTGACGATGAGCTTCGGCGAGCACCTGGAGGAGCTGCGCGTGCGGCTCATCCTGGCGCTGGCCGGCCTCATGGTCGGCGTCCTGATCGTCTTCGTCCCCCCGCTCGACATCGGCAAGCGCGTGATGGAGAAGATGGAGTCGCCGGCCAAGCGGGCCCTCACCGACTTCTACGCCAGCGAGTACGCCAAGAAGCGGTCCGCCGCCGAGGCGGAGAAGGCCGTCTCCCCCGAGCTTCGCGCCCAGGTCCCCGCCGCGTCCTTCATCGACGCCCTCCGGGACCTCGCCCCCGACCTGAAGCTCCCAGCCGCCGAGGCGCTCCAGGGCCGGACGCTCAACTTCCCGATCCGCTACGACATGTCGGACATGATCGGCGTCACCGAGAAGTCGGCGTTCCAGATCGACAATTCGCTGATCTCGCTCGGCCCGCTGGAGACGATCACCATCTATTTCCTGGTGTGTTTGGTCTCGGGCCTGGTGATCGCCAGCCCCTGGGTCTTCTACCAGATCTGGGCGTTCATCGCGGCCGGGCTGTACAGGCACGAGCAGCACTACGTCATGAGGTTCCTGCCGGTGTCGCTCGGCCTGTTCATCGGCGGCGTGCTCCTCTGCTTCGTCTTCGTGCTGCCGCTGACCCTGGCGTTCCTGCTGGACTTCAACGTCTGGCTGGGCGTCGCGCCGACGCTCCGGCTCAGCGAGTGGATGAGCTTCGCCACGATCCTCCCGCTGGTCTTCGGCCTGGCGTTCCAGACGCCGCTGGTGATGCTGTTCCTCCAGCGGATCGGGATCTTCTCGGTCGACGACTACCGGAGCAAGCGGAAGTTCGCGATCCTGGTCATCACCATCGCCGCCGCGGTCCTCACCCCCGGCCAGGATCCGATCAGCATGACCCTGCTCGCGCTGCCGATGGTCCTCCTGTACGAGTTGGGCATCATCCTGATCGCCCGTGGCGCCAAGGGGGGCGTCCCGGCGACGCGGTGAGGCGGCCCGGCGCGGACGCCCCTCCGCTCGGCTTGCGGGTCGGGCGGGGGCGTCCTAAACTGGCTTGACGCGCCCCGGCGGGCGAGTCGGCCACTTCTCAATTCCTTTGGGCGCTCGACGGCGAACGCAATGCAACAACTCAGCGTGGGGATGGTCGGACTGGGGACCGTGGGCGCCGGCGTGGCCCGGATCCTCACGCAGCACGTCGGCCGGATCGCCCGCCGCGCGGGGCGGCCGGTCGAGCTGAAATGGGCCGTCGTCCGCGACCTGAAGAAGCGTCGCGACGCCGACTTCGAAGGCGTCCGCGTCGTCGACGACGTCCGCAAGGTGATCGAAGACCCCGAGGTCGGCGTCGTCGTCGAGCTGATCGGCGGCGTCGACGCGGCGCGGCGGATCGTCCTGGACGCCCTGGCGGCCGGCAAGCACGTCGTCACGGCGAACAAGGCGCTCCTGGCCGAGCACGGGCCCGAGATCCTCGCCGCCGCCCGCGCGGCCGACCGCGCCGTGGCGTTCGAGGCCAGCGTCGCCGGCGGGATCCCGATCCTCGGGGCGATCGACGTCGGCCTGGCCGCGAACCAGGTGCAGTCGCTCGCCGCGATCCTCAACGGCACCTGCAACTACATCCTGACCCAGATGACCCAGGGCGGGATCGCCTACTCCCAGGCCCTGGCCGACGCCCAGGCGCTCGGCTTCGCCGAGGCCGACCCGACCCTGGACGTCGACGGCACCGACACCGCCCACAAGCTCGCGGTCCTGGCGCAGATCGCCTTCGGCGCCGACGTCCGCACGGCCGACATCCCCCGCGAGGGGATCGACCGCCTGGAGATCGCCGACCTCACCTACGCCCGCGAGTTGGGATACACGATCAAACTCCTGGCCCACGCCCGGCTCGCCGACGGCGGCCTGGAACTCCGCGTCGCCCCCAGCCTCGTCAAAAACGATCGCCCGCTGGCCCAGGTCCACGGACCTTACAACGCCGTCCGCGTCGTCGGCGACGCCGTCGGCGACACCCTCTACTACGGCCGCGGCGCCGGCATGATGCCCACCGCCTCCGCCGTGGTCGCCGACCTGATCGACGTGGCCACCGGCCGCGCGGCGATCACCTCGCGCGTCCTCGACTTCTGGTCTCCCGACGCCCCGCCCGTCCCGCTCCTGCCGGCCAGCCGGACCCGACGGCGGAACTACCTGCGGTTCCTGATCGCCGACCGCCCCGGCGTCATCGCGTCCATCGCCACGATCCTGGGCCACAAGGGGATCAGCATCGCCAGCGTCATCCAGCACGAGCCGACCCCCGCCGACGAGAACGGCGAGCCCGGGCCCGTCCCGCTGGTCATCATGACCCACCTGGCCGTCGAGGAAGACCTCCGCGACGCCATCCGCGAGATTGACCGCCTCGACGTCGTCCGCGCCCCCAGCGTCCGCCTGGGCGTCGAGGAATAACCGGCCCCCCTAACCATCCCGCCGAGCCGAGGACCCCGCCGTGGCCGCCTCCCCCAAGTTCGTCATCGTGATCCCCGACGGCGCGGCCGACGAGCCGTTCGAGGCCCTGGGGGGCCGGACCGCCCTCCAGGCCGCCGACATCCCGGCCATGGACGCCGTCGCCGCCCGGGGGATCGTCGGCCGCTCGCGCAACGTCCCCGACCGCTTCCTCCCCGCCAGCGACGTCGCCACCCTCAGCCTCTTCGGCTACGACTCCGAAAAGTATTACACCGGCCGCGCCCCGCTCGAAGCCGCGGCCGTCGGCGTCCCCCTCGGCCCCGACGACTGGGCCGTGCGCTGCAACCTGATGACCATCGAGGACGGCCGCCTCGCCGACTTCACCGCCGGCCACATCACCAGCGAGGAGGGCGGCCCGATCATGGCCACCCTCCAGGCCGCGCTCGGGTCGCCCGAGTTCGAGTTCCACCCCGGCGTCAGCTACCGCAACCTGCTGGCCTACCGCGGCAAGCCGGGCTCGCCCCTGTTCACCCGCGAGACGACCACCGTCCCGCCCCACGACCACCCCGACCAGCCCGCCGCGAATTACCTGCCGAATGGCCCCGGGGCCGACGCGCTCATCGACCTGATGGAGCGGGCGCGGCCGATCCTGGCCGACCACCCGGTCAACCGGGCGCGGGTGGCCTCCGGCAAGAAGCCCGCGAGCGCCATCTGGCTCTGGGGCCAGGGCGAAGCCCCCCACATGCCGCCGTTCCGGGAGCTGCACGGCCTGAAAGGGGCGATCATCTCGGCCGTCGACCTGGTGCGCGGGGTCGGCGTCCTGGCCGGCTGGGACCGGATCGACGTCCCCACGGCGACCGGCTACCTGGACACCGACTACGCCGCCAAGGGCCGCGCCGGCATCGCCGCGCTGGCCGACCACGACGTCGTCTGCGTGCACGTCGAGGCCCCCGACGAGGCCAGCCACGAGGGCCGCGCCGACGCCAAGGTCGAGGCGATCGAGCGGATCGACCGCGACATCGTCGCCCCGATCGTCGCCCACCTAGAGGCGACGTACCCGCAGTGGCGGATCCTGATCTCCCCCGACCACTCCACCCTGCTCCGCACCCGCGCCCACGATCGCGCCCCGGTCGCCTGGACGATCGCCGGGACGAACCTCCCCCCCTCCGGCCTCCGCTACGACGAACCGCACGCCCGCGACGGCGGCGGCCCCTTCTTCGACCAGGGGTGGCGGCTGATGGAGAAGTTCCTGGACCTGGGCTGGTCGGGGATGTGAGCCGCGAGGGGTGTCCTCGCAATGGGTCTGTTCGTCATCGACGACCGCGCCCGCGAACGCCGCAACCCTATTTAGTGAAACGCCATACGATCGAAAACGCTCGGGTCCGTTCGTCGTTTTGCGATGCTTGAAAGTGCGCCCCGCCCCCGGCGTCGGATGCCGGACCGGCGGGCCTCGTCGGCGGGCTTGCGTCGCGCAAGTCTCCCCGATCCGGCGCGAGCCAGGTCCCTGGGCTGCCCGAGCCTGGGCCTCCTCACCGCGGACGAGTTGTCAAAGATCCGAGAGGGCGCCCCCCCCCATCTCGATATACTCACCGGGCGGGGCGTCCGGATTTCAAGATTCCGCAAGATCGCCCCGAATATCGGGAGGCTCCTCGCGGTATACCCACCGCGATTCATCGGGGGACGATCCTGTCCCACGAATCGGCCCTCGGACTCGCCGCCGGTCCCGATCGATCCCGGTGGGGTTTCGCGAGGCGTGTCCCTTTTTTTCGATTTCGCGCGAACCGGGGCCCGAGTTAAGATGTCTACGGGCATGAACCGACCGCGGAGGTTCCCCATTCAGGGGCCGTGCGAGCTGCGCACGGGCCTCGCGGCCGGACGAGGTTTGTTGGTTTGAAGGGGACGGGCGCGTGCCCGGCCCCATCGAGCACCGGAGGTCATAGGATCCCGACTCGGTAAGCGCTCTCGGGGACGGTCGAGCCGCCCCCTTCCTCGCGGGTCCTCGCCGCCGTTGCGAACCCCGGGCCCGGCTTCATCGGCCGGCCCGCAGGCGCGACGACCCCGGCGACGACCCGCACCGTGATCCCGCCCCCACTGAGGGCGGATGCGAGGGTAATGCCATGTTGAACCGCAACAACCTGACGCTGTCGGCTCTTTCCAACCGGCTGAATCTCGGGACGCGGTCGCTCGTGCTCAACACGGGCGTCAACAACGGTACGGCCCTGCGCATCCGTCACGCCCATCACGACGTCATGCGCGAGTCCATGGTGGTATTCGAGGTAGGCGAACCCTTCGTCGTCGCCTATCCCGCGCCGCCCATTACCGACCCGGCGATTTCGGATTCGCCACGCCCCGCGTGCGATCCGACCTCGCCGGCCGACGCGTCCCCGAGGCCGTCCCAAGCGTGGCAGACCTGGCGACAGCGCCAGGGATCCCAGCTCGGGGCCTGCCGGACGCCGTCCTCCCGATGCCGACGGGCCGCCGCATATGCAGCGGCCGTCGCTACCAGTCCCCGGCTCGGCCGGGGTCTCGGTAAAGGCATCGGTAAGGCCGGCGCGGCCGGGGCCGCAAGCCGTCGGACGGCGAACTCCGTCGCGTTAGCGACGATCGCCGGGTCTTGAACGGGTCGAATCTCTCGGATTGAACGCTCGCCGACGGCCGTCGGCGGGGCGAAGCTCGTGGTGAGGGGACCGTCCCCGATCCGCCCGCGCGTCCCGTCTGTGCAGCCGAAGGCCGGTTGGACGATCCGACGGAACACGACTCGCCGCGGGTGCAGCCGAACCGGGTTCCTCGGACTCGAACGGCCGCGCCGCGCTCGCGCATCCACCGCGTCGCCGCGTCCCGGACGCGCCGAACGCCCCGGAGGCCCCCCATCGCGGGGAGGTCGCCGCGCAGGCCGTTCCGCGTCCGCATCGCGAGCGTTACAGGTCCGTGACGTCGCCGGAGCCTCGCCAACGAAGGACGGCCCAGGGAAAACGGGCCGGTCGCGCGAGGTCCCCGGCCTCCCCCCGGAGCGGGGAAGGTGGGTCCCTTGTTCGCCACGATGCAGGAGCGAGAGGAAGAAACGCAGGGGTGGATCGAAGTCGCGGCCCTGGTCCGGCAGGCCCAGGCCGGGGACCGCGACGCCTTCGGCCGCCTGGTCGAGCAGTTCGAGCCGACGGTCCGGGCGATCGCCCTGCGCCGGCTGGGGAACGTCGGCGAGGCGATGGAGCTGACGCAGGAGGTCTTCCTGCACGTCATGCGGCGGCTGGGCCAGCTCCGCGAGCCCGAGCGGTTCGCCGGCTGGCTGCGGCAGGTCGCCGTGCGGATGGCGATCAACCACGTCACCCGCCGGCCGGCCGCGTTCACGGTCGAGTCGGTCGTCCTGGAAGGGGCCTCCGAGACCGAGGACGAGCCGATCGACGCCCTGATCGCCCGCGAGCGGGCCCAGCGGCTGTGGGAGGCGCTCGGCCGCCTGAAGGCCCTGGACCGCGAGACCCTCGTCGCCTTCTACATCCGCGACCTGTCGCTGATCGAGATGGCCGAGGAGCTGGACGTCCCCCTGGGCACCATCAAGCGCCGGCTCCACACCGCCCGCAAGCGGCTCAAGGCCGAGCTGGAAGCTTCCTCCCCCGACGACGAATGGTCCGAGCGGATCGACGCCGACGAGGGGGACGAGGACGAGGCCCTGGACTGCGTCGGGGCCGGCTATTCGCGGGCCTGGTGAATGACGACGAGTGACGATCGAGGCCCCCGTCGCAAGGCGGGGGCCTCGGCGTTTCGAAGGCGACGCCGCATCAAGACCGTCGGTCGATCCGAGCGGCGCATCGCCGAAGGGCAGGGTCGCCGGGTATGCTCTCCATTGACGATATATCGAACTCGATATACACTGGACACGGACATACGGGGGTCTAAAGCCGTGTCTCAAGGTGGCGAGTCGCCTCGAAAGCCCGTCGTGTGGCTCGCCGGCCGGGAGCACATCCGGTCCCCGCCCCTGAGCCGAGAGGCGAGGGTGGAGGCGGGGGCGTTGTTGCGCATGATCCAGGATGGGGACATGCCGACGATGCCTCACTCGCGACCCATGCCCAGCATCGGCACGCACTGCCACGAGTTGAGGGTGCGGGACGAGAATCGGACCTGGCGGCTCGTCTATCGGATCGATGAGGACGCCGTGGTGGTAGCCTCGGTGTTCTCCAAGACGACGAGGGTGACGCCGAAACGAGAGATCGACGCCTGCAAGGCCCGCCTGTCCCAGTACGATCGCGCGGCCCGGGGCGACGGTGATGGAGGCGGCCGATGAACGAGGCGAAGCGGAAGGCTCTCGAGGCAGCCGGTTGGACCGTCGGCGACGCCGAGGGTTTCCTGGGGCTTACCCAGGAAGAGCGTGGGCTCGTCGAGTTGCGCGTCGCCCTCAGCCGTGCGGTGCGGGCGGCCCGCGCCTGCCGGGGACTGACCCAGGCGCAGGCGGCGCAGGCCCTGAAGACCAGCCAGCCCAACGTCTCCAGGATCGAGGGGGCGGCCCCCGGCGTCTCGCTGGACTTGATGTTCCGGAGCCTGTTCGCCCTGGGGGGTACGCTACGCGACGTCCTGCCGGTTGAATAGCCCCCAGCAGTGGACGAGAACTTCCGGGCCTTCGAACGCGAAGACGCCCCGCCGGTGGTTTCCCACGGGCGGGGCGTCGGTCGCCGTTTCAGGGAGCGCCGAAGGTTCTCCGGCCTGAAGCGGGGGTTGATGAAGGCCGGGCGGTCCGACCGCCCGGCGTAGGGTCAGGTCAGTGGAAGATCCCGAACTTCTTCTTGGCGAAGAAGGGGTGCTTGGCGTCGCAGGCGTCGCAGGCCGGGAGGGTGGTCACCGGCAGGCTCGTGGCCTGGGGCGAGGCGACCACGCTCTGGGACGACGGCATCACGACGGGCTCGCAGGCGACCACGACCGGGACCTTGACGCAGACCTCGACCGGGACCTGCTTGCAGACGGTCTTCGGCACGCAGATCGTCTTGACGTCGGTGACCTGCTTGCAGACGGTCACCGGGCAGTGGACGACCTTGGTGTCGACGACCTGGCGGCAGGTCGTGTACGGGACCTGTCGGGTGCAGACGACCTGCTGGGTCTCGCAGATGGTCTGCGGGACGCACTTGGTGCGCTGCTCCGTCACGGTCTCGCAGATGGTCTGCGGGACCTGCTTGACGCACTGCTCCTGGACCATCCGGCAGGTCGTCACCGGCACCTGGCACGAGCGGGTCTCGGCGACCATCCGGCAGGTCGTGACCGGCACCTGCTTGGAGCAGGTCTCGGTGACGATGCGGCAGGTGGTGATCGGGACGCGCTTCACGCAGGCCTGGGGCACCATCTTGGTGATCGTGCACGGCACCTGCTTGGCGCGGGTCTCGCGGACCATGCGGGTGTAGGTGTACGGCACCTGCTTGGTGAGCCGCTCGGGGACGTAGGTCGTGACCTGGTACGGGTCCTGGCGGAACTCGGTCTTGTTGCACAGCTTGGTCACGCTGACCGGGACGCAGCGGGTCCGGGTCTGGGAGACCATGTTGCAGACCGTGTACGGCACCGTCTTCGTGCAGGTCTCCTGGACCGTCTTGCAGACCGTGACCGGCACCTGCTTGACGCACTCCTGCGGGATGTACTCGCAGACCGTGTACGGGACCTGCTTCGACTGGACCTCCTGCACGGTACGGCAGACGGTGACGGGGACCTGCTTGACGACCTCCTCGGAGACGTACTGGCAGGTCGTGACCGGGATCTGCTCGGTGGTCGTGACGGGGACCTTCTTGCAGATCGTGACCGGGACCTGCTTCGTCACCGACTGCCGCTCATACACGGTGCACTCGACGTTCTCGACGACCGTCTGGGGGCAGTTGACCGTCCGCTGGCACCAGGTGCCGGGCGTCTCGACCAGGCAGCCGTTGATGCAGACCGTCTTGCCGGGGACGTAGTAGCTCTGGACGACCGGCACGCAGACCGTCTTGGAGACCTGCTTGACGATCGTCCGGGGGACGCAGACCGTCTCGCAGACGTCCTTCATGACGGTCTCGGAAGAGGTCTGGTAGACCGTCTTGCAGACCGTCTTCATGGTGGTCGTCTGGACCGGGCGGCAGACGGTGTACCGGCACTCCTTCATCACGGTCTCTCGCACCGGGCGGCTGACCGTGTAGGTGCAGGTCTTGTACTCGGTCCGCCGGACCGGCACCTGCACGGTGTACCGGCACTCCTTCATGACCGTCTCGCGCACCGGGCGGCTGACCGTGTAGGCGACCTGCTTGTAGGCCGTCGACTTCACGGGGACCATCACGGTGTACGGCTGCTGCTGCATCACGGTCGACTGGACCGGCACCTGCACCGTGTAGGGGACGGTGCGGTAGCAGGTCTTCTGCACGGGACGGTTCACCGTGTAGCAGACCGTCTTGTACGCCGTCTCCTGGACCGGGGTGCAGATCACCTCGTTGACGGTCTTGAGGATCGTCTCCTGGACCGGGCGGCAGACGGTGTACGTGACGTCCTTGAACGACGTCTCGCGCACCTGGCGGTTCACGTTGTAGTACTGCGTCTGGAGGTGCGTCTCCCGCACGGGACGCTGGACGGTGTACGTCCGGGTCTCGTAGTGGGTCTCGCGCACCGGCTTGCTCACCGTGTACGCGACGTCCTTCCAGACCGTCCGCGTGACCGGCCGCTGGACGGTGTAGTTCACCGTCTGGTTGACCGTGCGGTACACCGGCTTGCTGACCGTGTACTGCTCCTCGCGGACGTGGTTCTCGACGACGTTCCGGACCGTCTGGACCGTCTTCGGCTGCATCACCGTCTCGGCGACGGTGCGCGTGACCGGGACCTGCTGCGTCTCATAGACGGTCTCCTGCACGTTGCGCAGGACCGTCTGACGCTGGATCTGATATTCGACGTGCTGCCCCCCACACTCCTGGGGGGCCGGGCAGCCGCGCAACGAGGCGCCGCCGCCGTAACTGGCCTGGGCCGGGCGCGCGGCGTGCCCCAGTCCCAATCCTAGGACCGTCAGGGCGAGCCACGGTAGTTTTCTCAACATCGGACGCTCCACGGTACACTCCCGACGAACTTCGGCGCTCAACGGCCTCAGCATCCGAGACTCCGCCTCGGGACCCTGGGCCGCCAACCACCCTTACTGTTCGTCTCTCCCCGATCCCCCCCTTCAGGGAGTTTGACTAAATTCCCCACTGCCCCAAACCTCCCAAAACGCACGCTGATTACATGCGTCACCTAAGGAACGCAACCATCCTCAATCCCCGCAAGGTCTCCGGAGTCGAAAGAGCCCGCAAAGCCGGATCGGCCGTCGCCAGCGAACCGATCGGCCCGCGCCGGGGTCGGGAGGGGAAGTCGGCGGCTCCTGGTCGCCGGGGCCGTCCAGGGGGTATCCTTCGAGAGGGCGGGCGACGAAGTCGCCGCGCCGATCCGGGGTCCGGTAGCGAGGTGTCAGGGTCCATGAGCGAAGCGTCGTCGATCGTCGTCCCGAAGGGTTTCCGGGCGTCCGGTGTGAAGGCGGGCGTGAAGCCGTCGGGGGGGCTGGACCTGGCGCTGATCGCCTCCGACGTCCCCTGCTCCGCGGCCGGCACCTTCACCACGAACCGGGTCTGCGCCGCGCCGGTGAAGTGGTGCCGCGACATCGTGCCGACCGACGGCGTGCGGGCGATCGTGGTCAACGCCGGGAACGCGAACGCGGCGACCGGCGCCCAGGGCGAGGCCAACGTCCGCCGCACGGCCGAGTCCGCCGCGGCGCTGATCGGCTGCGACGCGCGCCAGGTGCTGATCGCCTCGACCGGGGTGATCGGCCATCAACTGCCGATGGAGAAGATCGAGGCCGGCCTCCGCGCCGCGGCCCCCGCCCTCTCGGCCGACGCCGAGAGCTTCCGCACGGCCGCCCAGGCGATCCTGACCACCGACACCCGGACGAAGATCGTCTCGGAATCGCGCGACGGCTGGGCCCTGTTCGGGATGGCGAAGGGGGCGGCGATGATCGGGCCCCGGATGGCCACGATGCTCGCCTTCCTGACGACCGACGCCCGGGTCTCGCCGATGACGCTGAAGTCGATCCTCTCGGAGTCCGTCGAGGAGAGCTTCAACTGCGTCTCCGTCGAGGGCCACACCAGCACCAACGACACGGTGCTGCTCCTCGCCTCCGGCCTGGCCGGCGACGAGCTGTCGGGCGCGGGGCTCGACCGATTCGCCGCCACGCTGCACGACGCCTGCCAGACGCTGGCCCAGGAGATGGCCGCCGACGGCGAGGGCTCGACGCACTTCATCGCGATCGACGTGGAGGGCTGCACCGACCGCGAGGAGGCCCGGACGCTCGCCCGCGCCGTGGCCGACAGCCCGCTCGTGAAGACGGCCATCCACGGCGCCGACCCGAACTGGGGCCGGATCGTCTCGGCCGCGGGCTACGCCGGGATCCCGTTCGAGGAGAACGAGCTGTCCCTCTGGATCAACGGCGTCTGCGTCTACGACCACGGCACCCCGACGGCCTTCGACGCCAACGCCCTCTCCTCAAACCTCCGCGCCAATCGCGACGTCCACCTCCGCCTCCTCTTCCAGCGCGGGGACGCTTCGATCCGCTTCTGGACCTGCGACCTCACGGCCGAGTACGTCCACCTGAACGCGGACTACACGACCTGACCATCCCGGGTCAGTCTTCCTCATCGTCGTCATCCATCGCGAATCCGCCGGTCTCGATCCGGCCGGCGGGGTCGCCCGAAAAGTAAGCATCGGCGCACCCGAAGGCGTATTCGTGGAACGAGAACGATTCGGACGGGACGTAGACGTCGCCGATGGCGTCCGGGGCCGTGTCCGTGTTGAGGAATTCCGTCGAGAAGCCCAGCAGCGGGTACAGGCGAGCCCCGTCGGCCTCCGCCTTGAACCAGCCCTGATCGTGGAAGTTCCCCATCGCGGCCAGGAAGCCCCGGCCGATCTCCTCGCGCGCGGTCGGGTCGTCGACGCCGTGCTCCTTGAGGACCCCGTCGAGCCGATCGAGCAGGATGCACTGATAGGCCGCGCCCATTTCCTCGTAAGCATCGTCGCGGACCAGCTTCGTCGGCTTCGCCATCATGCCCTTCCGACCGTCCGTCAGTGGAAGTCCGAAGTCGTGTGAGCCTTCGCATCGCTCCGTCCCGGCGACGCGACGAGGATCGACGTCGAGACCAGCCCCCCGGCCGCCAGGATCGACCCGGCCACGAACCCCGCCGCGCAGGCGAATGTCTCCACCCCTCCGACGACGAGCAACAGCAGGAAACTCACGGCCATCCCCAGGACGCCGACGATGAAGGTGAGGCAGGCCACGACCGTCCAGGCGGTTCAAAGCGTCGACGTCGAGATCATCAAGGCGTCTTCCCCCTGTCCAAAAAATGAGACTCCTCGCTCGACTCCACCGAGACCCCAGGAGACTTGAGGAAGGGTGGTCCGGGCGGTCCGCCCGAACGTCTCCATTTCGGGGGCCGCCGACGTCCGGGCGGACCGCCCGGACCACCCTTCACCTCCGTTCGGCCCCCCCTCGTTTCCTGTGGCAGTCGTGATCCCCGGGGTTATGCCTGGCTCCGGTGGGGTTGCTTGAGGAAGGCCCAGAATTGGGTCCGATCGTAGGAAGCAACCTTCGCGGCCAACGAACGCAAAGCATTAATCTACAGTATTTTACTGTCGCCACAAGCTGGCTTCGATCGTCGGTTTTCGAAGATTCGTCCGCATCGCCTCTCGACGACCGTCCCGCCGCATACGGTAGGGCCGCACGGGCGAGACATCAAGCCGACTCGCGGCGCGACGGCCTCGCGAGGCCACTCGGCCGGGGCGGCTTCCGAAGTCGAGTTTTCAAAGATCGAAGTCCCGTCGTCGAAGAAGATCGCGACGATCGACGCCCGGATTTCAGGAATCCGGAAAGATGGCCGGAAAGACGGAGACGTCCCCGGTTCTGATATCCTCGGCGGGAGGACGAGGCATCGATGACCCCGTCGCGCGAGGAGGTCGATGATGACGGACCGGTCACGACGATGGCGGTTGTTCCTGACGGCGACGCTGGCGACGGCCCTGGCCGGCGCCGACGAGCCCCGCTTCTCCAGGCCCGACCCGGCCGCGGCGCTGGGCGAATACAAGGTCTATACGCAGCCCGGCGACCCCCTCCGCCCGGTCGTCGAGGACTGGGAAGGCGCGCGCCGTCGCGCGGCGGATCCCGCCTGGGACGACTGGGTCGCCGCACGTCGGGCCGAGGTCGACGACTGGATGGCCCGTCGTCGCGATCGGGTCGAGTGGCGGGCCGGCTGGCATCACGACTTCGTCAGCCCCAGGGACGGCTCGTTCCTGATCTGGACGGCCGACGAGCCCGGCCCTGATACGCTCCGCAGCCGGAACGACCCGGTGACGCCCGTCGCGCTGACGCCGACGCTGCACGCCGCCTGGGTCGGCCGCTTCCGCACCACGAACGCCTCGATGATGGGCGAGGCCGCCCGGCTGTTCCGCCTCACCGACGAGCGGGCTTACGCCGACTGGGCCGCCGGCCAGCTCGACTTCTACACGGCGAACTACACGAAGTTCCCCCGCCTGCCCAAGCCCAACCCCGGCACGCAGATGATGTGGCAGTCGCTCGACGAGGCCACCATCCTGACCCGCTTCGTCGACGCCGCCCGCCTGCTCGACGGCTTCGCCGAGGCGGATCGCAAACGGGCCTGGCTCGACGGCCTGTTCCGGCCCCAGTGCGACTTGCTCGCCCAGACGCGCCGCGACATCCACAACATCGCCTGCTGGCAACGCTCGGCCGCGGCCCAGGTCGCCCTGCTGTATCACGACGACGCCTTGTGGAAGCAGGCCGTCGACGGCCCGTTCGGCGTCCGGCAGCAGGTCCGCGAGGGGATCACCGGCGACTACCTCTGGTACGAGCAGTCGCTCGGCTACAACACCTACACGGCTTCCGCCCTGATGCCGCTGTTCGAGGCCGCATGGCTGGCCGGCCGCGCGGGGGAGCTGCGCGAGGAGATGCTCTGCGTGCAGAACCTGATCCTCGCCCCGATGGCCCTGCGGTTCCCCGACGGCCGCCTCCCCACCCCCGCGGATCAGAACGGCACCGGCAGGGTCCCCAACCGCAGCAACCTGGCCGACGCCGCCCGCCTGTTTCCCAACCCGATCGGCCTGGAGGAAGCGGCCGGGCGGCGGTCCTGGGCGACGCTCGTCGACCCGTCGCCCGCCCCGCCCGGCGACCGCTACGTCCTCCCGCCGGTCGTCTCGCGCGACCTGGAGTCGAGCCGCATGGCCGTGCTGGCGGCCGATGGCTGGCAGGTCTTCTTCCACTACGGCCAGCTCACACCGTCGCACGCGCAGGCCGAGGCCCTGAACTTCGAGGCGACCTATCGGGGCGTCGACGTGACCCACGACCCGGGGACGGTCGGCTACGGCTCGCCGCTGCACAAGGGCTGGTATCGCACGGCCCCCGCGCACAACGTCCCGATGGTCGACGGCCGAGGCCAGGTCGGCTGGGACCCGGGCGAACGCTCGGCCTTCTCGACGACCTCCATCGCCGCCGCCCAACCGCGCTACGGCCCGGACGCGACGGCCTCGCGCCGGCTCGCCATCGAGGGCGGCAGGCTCGTCGACGAGGCGACCGTCGAGGCCCCGCACGCGAATGCCGGCGATTCGCACCACGCCGGCCTGACGCTGCACGTCCAGGGCCGCGTGGAAATCCCCGAGTCGTTCCGCGCCGATCCCTCCTTCGCCGAATCGCGGCCCGACCCGTTCCGGCACTGGAAAGACGCCCGGACCGCGACGTCCACCGACCGGGCCGAGTTCGTCGTCGCCTACCCGAAGGGCGTCCGGATCCGCGTGGTTTTCGAGACGCCGGGCCCGTTCCGCGTCACCCTGGCGAACACCCCCGACGCGCCCCCGAAACGTCGCGAATCCTTCTACCTGGAAACCGACGCCCCGAAGGCCGTCTTCCGCACGACCTTCGAGCCGCTGGAGGGCGAGGGCAAGCCGAGACCGTGAAGGTGCAGGCCCATCGCGAGAAGTCCGCCGAAGCCCGCGTCGGCCCGATCGGGCGGTCTTCGGATCCCGATGGCGACCGTGCTTCGCGTCCCCCTCATCTGACGCCTTCGGCGTCTGTCTTCCCCCGCGAGGGGGGAAGACGTCACACCGTTGGATCTTCGTTGCAGTCGCTCACTTCGCCTCGGCCTTGGCGGCCTCGCCGCCGGCCTTGCCCTTGATGCGGGGCTGGCCGTAGGGCATGGTCACGGGGGCGTCGGCGGGCTCGACGAGCTTGTGCTCCTTGTCGAGTTCGGGCCTGTCCAGGACCGTGACGCGGCCGGTGGGCCAGACGAGGGTCAGCTTGTCGATGGGGCCCTCGCCGACGCCGATGGTGAGTCGGGGGTCGTTGGACGATTCCATGCTCACGCCCCCCTTGCGCTGGCGGTAGATGGTGCGCCCCGGGGTCTCGACGATCGCCAGCGCGCCGACGGCGTCGCGGCTGCTCTTGGTCCCCTGGAGTGCCAGGCGGATCCAATGGTGCTTGGTCGGCGTGTCGTTGCGGAGGACGGCGGCCGGGCGGTCCTTGTCATTGACGACGATGTCGACGTCGCCGTCGTCGTCGAGGTCGCCGAAGGCCGCGCCGCGGCCGACGTACTTGCCTTCGAAGTAGGGGCCGGCGTCGCGCGTGGCCAGGCGGAACCGCTTGCCGTGGTCGTTGCGGAAGAGGAGCGGCGGCTCCTCGTAGTCGATCGGCTGGCCGAGGAGGCGGCGGTTGTCGTCGACGTGGCCGTTGGTCGTGAAGACGTCGGGCCAGCCGTCGGCGTCGAAGTCGACCAGCCCGGTCCCCCAGCTCACGAACGGCATGGAGTCGGAGGCCAGGCCGAAGTACGGGGTGTTGTCGAAGAAGCCCGCCTTGCCGAGGTTCTGGTACAGCGTGTTGTACTCGTGGGCGAAGTTGGTGACGAACAGCTCGGGCAGGCCGTCGCCGTCGACGTCCTCCGCGTCCACGCCCATCCCCGACTGCGCCGAGCCGTGGTAATCGAACGCCGCGCCGGACAGCTCGGTGGCGTCGTCGAAGGTGCCGTCGCCGCGGTTGATGAACAGGAAGTTGGGGGTCATGTCGTTGGCGACGTACAGGTCGACCAGGCCGTCGTCGTTGACGTCGACGGAGACCACGCCGAAGCCGTGGCCGTCGGAGCGCGGGCGCGGGACGCGCTTCTTGGCGCCGGAGGGCTCGTCGACCTCGGCGGTGATGACCTGGTCGTAGACGTCGGTGAAGGTGCCGTCGCCGTTGTTGCGGTAGAAGAAGTGGGGGACGCCGACGACCGTGCGCGGCGAGGCGTAGAGCCAGATCTTCTTCTCCGGGTCGCCGACGCGGTGGTGGTCCTCCGGGTAGTTCCAGCGGCCGTAGTTGGAGACGTAGAGGTCCAGGTCGCCGTCGTTGTCGTAGTCGATCGTCGCCCCGCCCGAGGACCACGACGCCCTGTCGACGCCCGCCTCCTTGGAGACGTCCTTGAACGTGCCGTCGCCGTTGTTGCGGTAGAGGACGTTCGCGCCGTAGTTGCAGAGGAAGACGTCCTGGTCGCCGTCGTTATCCAGGTCGCCGACGATGATCCCGTGGCAGAAGCCGCGGTAGCCCAGGCCGGACTTCTCCGTGACGTCTTCGAACTTGCCGCCGCCCAGGTTCTTGAACAGTCGGTTCGGGCCCTTCACGGCCGTCCCCAGCGGGAGGACGGTCTGGGAGGCGAAGTAGAGGTCCATGCGGCCGTCGCCGTCGTGGTCGAAGATCGCCACGCCCGAGCCGTTGGCGGTGGGATAGTGCTTCTCCTCGACCATGCCGGAGAAGTGGACGAAGTCGACGCCCGACTCCTTGGCGACCTCGGCGAAGCGGAAGGGGCTGGGCTCGGCCTGCTTGGAGAGCGTGACGGTCTCGGACATGAGGGTGACGCGGTCCCCCTCGATCCCGGAGACCGCCTGGGCCGGCTTCTTGGCCTCGGCGGCCCTGGTGGGGCGCTTCTTCTCGCCCTTGGCGGGTGCCGAGGCGGCCCCCCGGCCGGTCGCGGGGCCCTCGCCGCCCCCCCCGCAGCCCGCCGCGGCCAGGGCCGCGAAGGCGCACAACCAGGCCCGGACGGGCGTCGATCGCGTCGTGGATCGCATGGACATACAGTCTCCGTCGACCGCCCTCGGCCGTCGCTGGACGAAATTATGGATCGCGAATGAAGTCCGAGATCGGACGCCGTGCGGCTCCGAATCCCACGACCGGCGCGGCCCCTCGCACCCGACGGGCCGGCCCCTGGATCGTATCACGGCCCCCCCGCGGTTGAGAACGGGCCCGTCGTCGGCGCGGGCGGCGACGATTCTCCGCGACTGGAACGCCGTTCGCATTGGCCCGGTCGCCATGAACGGCAAATGTCGCCCAACCCTCGCGGACGCCGATCGCGGGGACGGCGACGTCCTTACGCACATGGTACAGTCTGTGTATCTTGCGGCGAGGCGTCCGGGGACGATTCCTTACATCCGTTGGGACGGTCAGGTCGCGACGCCCGCGTCGCCGATCGGCCGGGAATCGGTCAACCGGGACGTCGCACGCACGCGATAGAGCGTCTTACGGGCCCTCGCGCCGGGGCGCGTCATCAACCTGGGAGTGAACCTATGCAACGTCTGGTGCCGACCGCGTTCCTGGGGGCGATGGCCCTCGCCCTGGGGACCTTCGGAGGGTCGCGCCTCTCGGCCGCGCCGGCCCCCTCGACCTACGCGAACGTCGAGAAGGCGATCAAGGACGTCACGGACGCCTGGTCGAACCCCGAACGGCCCAAGGATCCCAACGCCCCCGGGTGGGGCCTGTTCTTCGACGCGATCCGGACCCAGCTCAAGGCGTACACGGACGCCCAGACGCCGGAGGACCGCCTCGTCCCGCTCAACCAGCTCTACCAGATGTCGGCCGCGATGGCGCCCGTCCCCTGGCAGCCCGCCCAGACGATCCGCGAGGAGCTGCGGGCGTGGCTCCGCCCGCGAGTCCGGCTCGCCTGGGCCGAGCGCCGCATCAACGACCGCCTGGCGAGCCTGCCGCCGACGAGCGACCCCGCCGTCGACGCGAACCGGAAGAAGTGGGCGTCGTTCGTGGGCGAGGACCTGGGCAAGGCCCTGACGAGATACCAGTCGGCGGGCAACGTCACGCAGCGTCAGGAGGGGTTGAAGGAGATCCACCGCACGCTGGCCTCGCTGGGCGAGCGGAACGCGACCCAGCCGTGGCAGCCCGCGGCGGAGCTCCAGGACGCCATCAACGGCCTGTTCAACCAGCCGAACCTGGACATCACGGCCGACGTCTCCATCGTCCAGCCGATCTTCGACAACAACCTGGTGACGACCGGGCCCATCTACCGCAAGGGCTACTGGTCGCAGGTGACGGCCGGCCCCAAGACGGGCTTCGGCCTCCTGCCCAGCGACCAGGGGATCGCGTTCTACAACAGCCAGGCCCTCACCAGCACGACGCCGATCACCGATTTCCAGAACCAGATCGCGGCCGACCCCCAGGGCCAGCGGGCGGCGAAGATGTACCAGTTCTCGGCCACCAGCTTCGACTGGGCCGAGCAGACGATCTACGCTCTCATCAGCACCTCGGGCCTGTCGCTGACGCCGGCCTCGACGCACAACGTCAACATCCAGGTCTGCTCCGCGCCCCAGCCTGGCGGCGGCCTGACCCGGGCCATCGCCGGCCTGGTCGGATACGGCCAGGACCGCATCAATAACGAGGTCTATCGGAACGCCCTCCCCCAGTTCCAGGCCCGCATCCCCCAGGAGGCCCAGGAGGAGGCCCAGGAGCGCATCGCCGGCGAGCTGGCCCAGCGGAACGCCAACATCCAGCGATTCCTGATCGGCAACGACATCCTGGCGATCCAGGAGTTCCTGGTCTCCGGCCTGTCGCTGCGGTCGCGGCCGGATGCGGTGTACGTCGGCGGCCTGTTCCAGTCCCGCGACGGCCAGGTCCAGCGCGGGGCCGACGCGCCGCAGCCGGCCCGGCTCGCCGCCCCCGACGCCGGCCTGACCGCCGACATCCACGTCGGCTCGGTCCTGACCAGCGCGGTCGACGCCCTGTTCCGCCGGCCCGGCGTCCAGGAGCTTCAGAACTTCATGATCGTCACCCACGACGTCCCCCCCGGCACGCCGCCGGCCCAGGCCGTGACCGTGACGAAGAACGCCGACTTCCCGACCTACCTGAAGGCCGTCGACGAGGCCCGCGCGGCGAACAACCCCAAGGTCCAGGCCATCCGGATCCGCCGGCCGTCGCAGCCCCCCGAGTTCGCCGCCGACGCCCGCGGCTTCCTCGTCGCGCTGGTGAAGGACGTCGAGATCGACGTCCCCGCCCCCGACCCCAACAGCCAGGCGGGCTCGGCCGTCGGGGCCAACGCCAAGGTCCTGCGCATCAAGCTGCCGCAGACGGAGATCGCCCTTTCCTACCAGGTCGAGCCCCGCGCGGCCGACTCGTACCACGTCCACGCGAAGATCGAGGACATCACCGTCCCGACCAACGCCGAGGTCGTGGCGATCAACGAATCGGAGTCGGACGCGCGGCCGCTGAACCGCTTCAGCGGGGCGCTGGTCATCACGGCCCTGCTGGGCAAGCTGCGGACCCAGCCGATCGACACCGACCTGAACAACGTCCGGATCCCCGGGCTGGCGATCACCTCGGTCTCGCCGGTCGACCCCTCGGGCTGGATGCGGATCAACCTCGCCCGCACGGCCGAGCCGGTGGCGGTCCCGCCCGTCGTCCCGCCGCCGATCGACCCGCAATCCCAGCCGATCTCGCCCGAGGCGGCTCCCGCCGCCGCGACGTTCCCGGTCCAGGTCGAGGTCCCGGCCCAGGCCGCCGTGGTGACCGAGGGCGACTGACCGCAGGGACGTTCGGATTCGGACAACACACCCGGCCGAGGCACCCCGGGGCGCCTCGGCTTTTTGCTGAACGTCCCGGAGTTTGGGGCAGCCATCATGACGGCCTTCCCCCCTCGCGGGGGAAGGTGGCCCGGAGGGCCGGATGAGGGGGAAGACGAGCAGGACGGCCGTCGGGAGCCCGAAGCGGCCCGATCGGGCGGGCTTTCGAATCCCGACGATGCTCGTGCTTCGCGTCCCCCTCATCTGACCCCTGCGGGGTCTGTCTTCCCCCGCGAGGGGGGAAGACCGTCGTCATCGCAGGCCGCCCCAAAATCCGGGACGATCACGCCTTTTGCGTCAGTAGACCACCGTCTCCGCGGCGATGGCCTCCGGGTCGATGGAGCGGATCACGTCGGCGGCGATCTCGACGTCCTCGCGGGAGACGTCCAGGTGGGTGCAGGCCCGGAGCGTCTGCGGGCCCAGGGCCGAGGCCAGCACGCCGTGCGACTTCAGGTGCGCGACGACGTCCGCCGCGGTGCCCAGCTCCGGGTCGACCGTCACCCACACCAGGTTCGTCTCCGGCCAGACCTCGGGATGGAGGCCCGGGGCCTCGACGAACGCCTCGGCCAGCAGGCGGGCGTGCTCGTGGTCCTCGGCGATCCGGTCGATGTTGTTCTCCAGGGCGTACAGGGCCGCCGCCGCGATCACGCCCGCCTGGCGCATGCCGCCGCCGAGCAGCTTCCGCAGCCACCGGGCCTTGCGGACCGCCTCGGCCGATCCCGCCGTCGCCGAGCCCACCGGCGCGCCCAGGCCCTTGGAGAAGCAGATCGAGACGGTGTCGAACGACTTCGCCCACTCGGCGGCCGAGACTCCCGACGCGGCCACCGCGTTCATCAGCCGCGCCCCGTCGAGGTGCATCGCCAGGCCCTCGCCCTTCGCCCAGGCGGCCATGGCGCGGACGTCGGCGATCGGGTGGACCCGGCCGCCGCCGCGGTTGTGGGTGTTCTCCAGCGTGACCAGCCGCGTGCGGACCATGTGCGGGTCGTCCGGCCGGATCGCGTCCTCGACGTCGCCCAGCGTGAGCAAGCCGCCGTCGCCCATGAACGTGCGCGGCGTGACGCCCCAGAGCCGGGCGATCCCGCCGGCCTCCCAGACGTAGAGGTGCGACGTGGCCGAGCAGAGCAGTTCGTCCCCCGGCCGGCAGTGGACGCCCACCGCGACCTGGTTCGCCATCGTCCCCGACGGCGTGAAGATCGCGGCCTCCTTCCCCAGCAGCTCGGCCGTGCGGGCCTCCAGGGCCTTGACGGCGGGGTCCTCGTTGTAGACGTCGTCGCCCACCTCGGCCTCGGCCATCGCCCGGCGCATGCCCGGGCTCGGCTTCGTGACGGTGTCGGACCGGAGGTCGATCGGCGGGCGGCTCATCAGCGGGCCTCTCTTGAACGTGGTGCGGTGTCGTCGAGATTTTGATTGTCCGCCCGCAACGTCCGCCGGGTCAATCGGTCGACGCGACGCCCGCTTTGGCGTATCCTTGGCCTTTCGCGCCCGACCCGCCCCATGGACGACTCCTCGCCCGCTCCTCCCCTCGTGGGAGAAGGGGGCCCGAAGGGCCGGATGAGGGGGCCGGAACCGAGCGCCGTAGCCCCGACTCCCACGCCCGCCGAGACCGCCGCCGGGCCGATCTCGCATCGCCGATCGCCCCCCTCATCCGGCCTTCGGCCACCTTCTCCCACGAGGGGAGAAGGATGATCGTCGTCGGCCTGGGGGTGGACTCGACGGACGTCCAATCCTCAAGGACCCGCCCGGATGGGCTACCGTTCGCTCGCCGATTGCGTCCAGGATCTCCGCCGGACCGGCCGACTCGTGGTCGTCGACCGCGAGGTCGATCCCTATCTGGAGGTCGGCGCGATCCAGCGCCGGGTGTACCAGGCCGGGGGCCCCGCCCTGCTCTTTCCCAGGGTCAAGGGGACGGCGTTCCCGATGGTCGGCAACCTGTTCGGGACCATCGAGCGGGCCCGCTTCCTGTTCCGCGACACCCTCGACGCCGTCGCCCGGCTCGTCGAGTTGAAGGTCGACCCGTCGTCCGGCTTCAAACGGCCCTGGCGCTATCGGGGCGTCCCGCGGACCGGGCTCTCCCTGCTGCCGAAGACGGTCCGGCGGGGGCCGATCCTGGCGCATCAGACGACCGTCTCGAAGCTCCCCGCGCTCACGTCCTGGCCGAAGGACGGCGGGCCGTTCGTGACGCTGCCGCTGGTCTACACCGAGGATCCCGACCGCCCCGGCCTGGCGAGGTCGAACCTGGGGATGTACCGCGTCCAGCTCTCCGGGAACGCCTACGAGACCGACCGCGAGGTCGGCCTGCACTACCAGATCCACCGCGGGATCGGCGTCCATCACGCGGCGGCGATCCGCCGCGGCGAGCGCCTGCGCGTGAACGTGGTCGTCGGCGGGCCCCCCGCGATGACCGTCGCCGCCGTGATGCCGCTGCCGGAGGGGCTGCCGGAGTTGGCCTTCGCCGGGGCGCTCGGGGGGCGTCGCGTGGCGATGGTCGCGCCGGAGGGCCGGCTGGCGATGCCCGCCGAGGCCGACTTCGTCATCTCCGGCTACATCGACCCCGACGCCCGCAAGCCCGAAGGGCCGTTCGGCGACCACCTGGGCTATTACAGCCTGGCCCACGACTTCCCGGTGCTGAAGGTCGAACGCGTCTACCATCGCGAGGGGGCCATCTGGCCGTTCACGACGGTCGGCCGGCCGCCGCAGGAGGACACGTCCTTCGGGGAGCTGATCCACGACCTGACCGGGCCGATCATCCCGACCGTCGTCGCGGGGCTGCACGCCGTCCACGCCGTCGACGCCGCGGGGGTCCACCCCCTGCTCCTGGCGATCGCGTCGGAGCGCTACGTCCCCTACGCCGAGGTGCGCCGGCCGCAGGAGATTTTGACCGTCGCCAACGCCGTGCTGGGCCAGGGCCAGCTCTCGCTGGCGAAGTACCTGCTGATCGTCGCCCGCGAGGACGACCCCGGCCTGGACGTCCACGACGTCGCCGGCTTCCTCCGCCACCTGCTGGAAAGGGTCGACTGGCGTAACGACCTCCACTTCCAGACCCGGACCACGATCGACACGCTGGACTATTCGGGCCACGGCCTGAATCAGGGCTCCAAGCTGGTGATCGCCGCCGCCGGGCCGAGGCGCCGGGAACTCCCGGCCGAGCTTCCCTCCGGCTTGCGCCTCCCCGACGGCTTCCGCGACGCCCGCCTGGTCCTCCCCGGCGTCCTGGCCGTCGCCGCCCCGAAGTACGACCCGGCCGCGAGGCGGATCGAGGCGTTCACGGAGTCGTTCGGCCCCGACGACCCGATCCGGGCGTTCCCGCTGATCGTGCTGGTCGACGACGCCGAGTTCACGGCGCGATCGCTCCGCAACTTCCTGTGGGTCGTCTTCACGCGATCGAACCCGGCCGCCGACGTCCACGGGATCGGCTCGTTCATCGAGGACAAGCACTGGGGCTGCACCGGCCCCCTGGTGATCGACGCCCGCATCAAGCCCCACCACGCCCCCCCCCTGGAGGACGACCCCGACGTCGAGCGCCGCGTCGACGCCCTCGCCGCCCCGGGGGGGCCGCTGCACGGGATCTATTGACCCGGGCCGGGGCCCGGCATCGCGATTGCAACGGTGGAACGCGCGGGCCGCGGACCTGGCGGCCCCGGGCGCGTCGTCGCGCCCGCGCCACGGCCCCGAGCGGAGGTCTTCGTCGACCATGGACGTCTCGCGCTGGATCGTCGACCTGGAGCATGTGCGGACGTCTTACCTTCTGCTGGGGACGCTGGCCTTCGGCGGGATCGCGGCCGGCGTGCTGCTCAAGCTGGGGGTGGTCGGCTGGGTGCTCCGGGTGTTCGGGCTGATCGTCCGGACGTGCGTGGAGTTGGGGTTCCGGACGTGGGAGGCCATCCTCGGCTGGGCCTCGTGGGAGCACTTCTTGGCGATCGCCCTGGCCCTGCTGGTCGGCGGCGAGGCCGCGGGCCTCGGCTTCCCGGCCGCGCGGATCCCCTGCGGCCTGGCCCTCATCGTCATCGGGGCGTCGGCCTGCTTCGCGTACATGTTCATCGACCGCGAGCGGAACGAGGTCGAACGAGGGTACAAGTCGATCCACAACGTCCAGAAGGGCCAGCGCCCGGCCGAGCACCTGAAGCGCCACGGGCGGCAGGTCCGGATCCCGCTGCTGATCTGCGCCTCGTTCGCCGCGATCACCGGCTTCGCGATGCTGAACCAGGGGCTGTACGAGACGGCGGGGCGGAGTTGGTACGCCGTGCCCGAGGGCGTGGGGACGCCCGGCTTCGTCGACTTCCTGGCGTTCGCCGTCACCCTGGTGATGAACCTGGTGGACGTGCTGGACGTGGCGAGGACGCACCACATCCTGGGGGCGCAGACGGTGGTCGCGGCGGCCCCCCCCGCGAAGGCGCTCGCGGCGGGGTTCAAGGTCTTCTTCACGTTCGTCCTGCTCCACCAGGTCTTCGCCTCGCTGCGGCAGGGGAAGGTGCTGGCGGAGACGATCGCCGACTTCTGGAGCCCCCACGAGCCGATCCACGAGCGGGCCCGCAGCACCCTGCCGGTCTTCGGGGTGATGGCGATCGACCCGTTGCTGCGATCGGTCCGGTCGGCGGCCTCGCTGACGCAGGAGCAGCGCGACCGGCTGCCGCTGGTGATGGAGACGATGGGCCCGGCGATCATCCCCTCGCTCGCCCGCCACCTGAAGGACCCGCACGAGCACGTCCGCGAGATCTCAGCCGCGGTCCTCGGCCGGCTCCACGCGATGGAGGCGCTCGATCGCCTGATCGCCCTGATCGACGACCGCAGCGACCCCGTGCGCGAGGCCGTCGCGGAGGCGCTCGGCCGGCTGGGCGAGCATGCGGCGACGAGCGCGCGCAAGCCGGCCCCCGCGCGGCCGTCGGGCTGGCGGGGCCGATGGTTCACCCGGAGTCTGGTGGCGGCGAGGGCCGTCGCGCCCCCCAGGAGCCCCGTGGAGTCGATCGTGGCCGCCCTGGGCGCGGCGCTGGGCGACGAGTCGACGGCCGTCCGGATCGCGGCGGTGGCGGGGCTGGGGATGGTCGGCGACGCCGCCTCGCCGACCGCCCCGAGGCTCATCGCCCTGTCGATGGAGGGGGACGAGACGTTCCGCTGCGAGATCGCCCGCGCGTTGGGGACGATCGGCGGCGAGGCCGGGCCGACGCTCGATGCGCTGGTCGCCCTGCTGGCCGACCCCGCGGCGGACGTGAAGTGCGCCGCGGCGAAGGCCCTCGGATCCCTCGGCGAGGCGGCGAAGCCGGCGGTCTCGGCCCTGGCGGAGGCGCTCCAGGACCGCGAGGAGGTCGTGCGCGAGGCCGCAGCCGAGACCGTCGCCCGGATCGGGCCGCTCGACGAGGCCGCGGCCGACTCGCTGGCCGAGGGCCTGGCGAGCCCGGATACCGAGGTCCGCGCCCAGACGGCCCAGGCCCTCGGAGCCATCGGCGCGGCGGCCGAGGAGGTCGCCCCCGCGCTCGTCGAGGCGCTCGACGACGACAGCGACCGGGTCCGCGCCGAGGCCGTCGAGGCCATCGGCAAGATCGGCGAGGGGGCGGCCGAGGTCGCCGTCCCCGGCCTGGTGCGCTCGCTGGACGACGAGGACGCGGCCGTCGTGGCCCTCGCCGCCGAGGCCCTCGGCCGGATGGGCGACGCCGCGGCCGACTCGGTCCCGGCCCTGATCGAGGCCCTCGGCCATCTCAACGTCCGGGCCCGCCTCAACGCCGCCGAGGCCCTCGGGGCGATCGGCGTCGCGGCGGCGCCGGCGCGCGAGGCCCTCGAACGCGCGGCCGAGGACGAGGACGGCGGCGTGAGGGCCGCCGCGGTCCTCGCGCTCGGTCGCCTCGGCGGCCCCGCGCGGATCCGGGGCGTCCTCCTGCGATCCTTCGCCGACGACGACCCGGCCCCCCGCGCCGCGGCGGTCGTCGCGGTCGGGTTCCTGGAGGATGCGGACCCGTCGACCCTGCAGGCCATGCGACCGCTTCTCGACGACCCCAACGACCAGGTCAAGATTGAGGTCGCCCGGGTCCTGTCCCGCCTGGCCGGGGAGGCCGAGTGGGTCGTCGAGGGGCTGTGCCGTCAACTCCTCGACGACGACGGCCCGCACGTGCAGGCCAGCGCCGCCCTGGCCCTGGGGAAGATCGGGCCGACCGCCGCCGCGGCCGGCGAGGCCCTGGTGCGTGCCGCCCAGACCGGGTCGGCGGAGGTGCGGGAGCAGGCCATGCGCGCCGTGGCCATGATCCGCCCCCCGGAGGCCGCCGCGGCCTTCGCGGTCGGGCTCAGCGACGCCTCCGAGGAGGTCCGCATCCTGGCCTCGGCCGGCCTGCTCAACGGCGAGGCCGTCCCCCCGGAAGTCGTCCCCTCGCTCGTCGAGGCCCTGAGCGACCCGGAGGTCCGGGTCCGGGCCAATTCCGCCGGATGCCTGGCCCGCCTGGAAGCGATCCCGGCCGACGCCGTCCCCGCGCTCATCGAGGGCGTCGCCGACCCTAACGACGCGCTCCGGCTCAACGCGGCGCGCGCCCTGAAGCTCGCCCCCGCGGACGTCGTCGCCGAGGTCATGGAGCACCTGACGGCCGACCCCAACGCGCGCGTCCGCCTCGAGGCGGCCCGGGCCCTGCTCCACCAGGGGGCCGGCAACGCCGCCGCCGGCTCCGTCCTGCTCGACGCCATGGCCGATGCTTCGCCCCGGGTGCGCGAGGAGGCCCTCGACATCTTCGAAGCCCTGGGCGACGACGGCGGCACCGTCCTCGAAGCCGTCCGCGAGGGTGCTTCGGGCGATGCGAACGCCGAGGAGCCGTCCGCGACCCCCTGATGCCCGGGTTACGGGATGCGGCGGCAATCGGGCCTCAAACGCAAACGACGCGAGCCTATGCGTAGGCCTCGCGTCGTCTTTGTTCCGGGATCGTTTGGAGTGGGCGATACAGGATTCGAACCTGTGACCTCATGCGTGTCGAGCATGCGCTCTAGCCAACTGAGCTAATCGCCCGGGCTTTTGGTTTGGAGCCTTTCGCCCCGGGGAGACTTACTATAGGGGATTGCGGCCGGAGGATCAAGGGGGTGGATCGGAATTCCGCCCCCTCGCCGCGAGGATCAGGATTCGAGGATCTCGGCGGACTTCTTCTCGGCCAGGTCGTTGACCCTGGCTTCGAACTTCTTGGTCAGGCCCTGGATCTCTTCCTTGCAGGTCGCGACGTCGTCCTCGGTGAGGATCTTGTCGGCCTGCTCCTGGTCGGCCTGCTTGTTGGCGTCGCGGCGGATGTTGCGGATGGAGACGCGGGCCTCCTCGGCGAGGTCCTTCACGCGGCCGACGAGCTTCTTGCGGTTCTCGACCGAGAGGGGCGGGATGTTCAGGCGGACGGCCTTGCCGTCGGAGTTGGGGGTCAGGCCGAGGTCGCTGGTCTGGATGGCCTTGACGATGTCGCCGACGACCGAGGGGTCGAAGGGGCGGATGAGGATCTGCTGGGGCTCCGGCGTGCTTAGGTTCGCCAGCTGCTTCAGGGGCGTCGACGAGCCGTAGTACTCGACGCGGACCGACTCCACGAGGCCCACGTTGGCGCGGCCGGTGCGGATGCCCCGCAGCTGGTCGACCAGCAGGGCGACGGACTTCTCCATCCGGTCTTCGGCTTCGAGCGCGATCTCTTCGATGCTCATCGGGACGGCTCCCTGGCAGGGCGGCGTTCGCTTGGGGATCGGTGGCGGGGGGATATTCTACCAGCGTCGCGACGGCCCGGGGAAGGACCCGGGCGCGGGCGGCTCAGGCGGGACGGGGGCGGGGGACCGAGGCGACCCAGGTGCCGACGGGGTCGCCGCAGACGGCCCGCTCGATGTTGCCGTCCTTCTTGAAGTTGAAGACCAGGATCGGCAGGTTGTTCTCCTTGCACAGGCTGATGGCGGCCATGTCCATGACCTTCAGCTCGTCGCGGAGGATCTTGTCGAAGGCGAGTTCCTGGTAGAGGATGGCGTGCGGGTTCTTCTCGGGGTCGGCCGAGTAGATGCCGTCGACGCGGGTGGCCTTCATGAGCACCTCGACGCCCAGCTCCTTGCCGCGGAGGGCGGCGGCGGTGTCGGTGGTGACGAAGGGGCTGCCGGTGCCGGTGGCCAGGATGATGATCCGGCCCTTGCCCAGGTGCGAGAGGGCGCGGCGGCGGATGAAGGGCTCGGCGACCTCGTCCATGCGGATCGTGGTCATCAGCCGGGTGGGGAAGCCCATCCCTTCGAGGGCGTCCTGGAGGGCGAGGCCGTTGATGACGGTGGCCGTCATGCCCATGTAGTGGGCGGTGGCCTCCTTGATGACGTCGGAGCCGCGGCTGAGCTGGGCCCCGCGGAGGATGTTGCCGCCGCCGACCACGACGGCCACCTCGACGCCGAGGGAGGCGACGCGGGAGACCTGGCCGGCGATCCGGCTGACTTCCTCGACGCTGATGCCCCCCTCGCCGGGGCGGCAGAAGCCCTCGCCGGAGAGCTTCAGGAGGATGCGGCGGAAGGCGGCGGCACCGGTCGGGGCGGGTTCCATGTCCTGGTCCTTCGTTGCGAGGCGGGGCGGGGCGACGAATCCGTCCGGCCGCCGGGGGAGGATCCGCGCCGGGCGTGGGCCGAGGCCGCCCGGCGCGGGGCCTACAACCTCAGCGGTCCTCGCCGACGACGAAGCGGGCGAAGCGGGCGACGGCGATGTTCTCGCCGGTGCGGGCGTTGACGCCGGTGATGACGTCCTTGACCTTCTTGGAGTCGTCGCGGATGAACGGCTGCTCCAGCAGGACGGACTCGGCGTACCAGGCGTCGAGCTTGCCGACGGCGATCTTCTCCTGGATGGCCTCCGGCTTGTCGCCGACCTGGCTCATGAAGATCCGCTTCTGCTCCTCGACGATGTCGGCCGGGACGTCCTCGCGGCGGACGTACTTCGGGTTCGCCGCCATGACGTGCAGGGCCAGGTCCTTGGCGAGCTGCTTGAACTCGTCGTTGCGGGCGACGAAGTCGGTCTCGCAGTTCAGCTCGATCAGGACGCCCGACTTGGAGTCGTGGTGGATGTAGACGTCGACGCGGCCGGCCTTGGCGGCGCGGCCGGCCCGCAGCTCGGCCTGCTTGAGCCCGCGCTCCTTGGCCAGGGTCTCGGCCTTGGCCAGGTCGCCGCCGGCTTCGGTCAGGAGCTTCTTGCACTCCATCAGGCCCAGCCCGGTCTTCTTGCGGAACTCGTTGACGACCTGAGCCGTGATCTCGGCCATCGAATGTCTCTCCCTAATAGCTTTCGACGAAGCGGTATTCGGTGTGCGTTCGGATATCGGAAGGGGCCGGCGTGCGACGACCCGGCCGCACCTCGCGGGGCGGCCGGGTCGATTCGGTCGTGCCGGGAGTCAGGCGTTCTCGGCGGCCGGGGCCTCGGGGGCCGCCTCGGCCGGGGCGGGCGTCTCGGCCGGGGCCGGCGTCTCGACCGGAGCCTGCTCGGCGGGCGTCTCGACCGGGGCGGGGGCCTCGGCCGGGGCCTGCTCGGCGACGGGGGACGGGGCCGCCTCGGCGGCGGCGGCGGGGGCCGGGGCCGAGGGGCGGGCCGGGGGCTGCGGGCCGCGAGCGCCGCCCATCCGGATGCCGTCGCGAGGGCCGCCGGGGCCGCGACGATCGCCGCGACGGTCGCCGCCGCGCCCGCGGCTGGGCCGGTCGTCGCGCTCGTCGCGCTCGGGCTGCGGCGGGAGGTCGGGGGCGATGGCCTTGCCGTCGATCACGGCGTCGGTCAGCCGCTTGATGACCAGCTCGATCGACCGCATGCTGTCGTCGTTGCCCGGGATCGGCAGGTCGACCAGGTCGGGGTCGCAGTCGGTGTCGAGCAGGGCGACGACCTTGATGCCCAGCTTGCGGGCCTCGGCCACCGCGATGTGCTCGCGGCGCGGGTCGACCACCAGCAGGGCCTCGGGGAGCCGGGTCATGTTCCGGATGCCGCTCAGGTTGCGCTCGATCTTCTTGCGCTCGCGGGTGAGCGTGGAGATCATCTTCTTGGAGTAGCTCGACGCCATCTCGCCGTCGAGGGTCTGCTCCAGCTCCTCCAGCCGCTCCAGCCGGCTGCGGATCGTCCGGAAGTTGGTCAGCGTGCCGCCCAGCCAGCGCTCGGTGACGTAGGGCATGCCGCTGCGGGCGCATTCTTCGGCGATCGTCTCCGACGCCTGGCGCTTGGTCCCGACGAACAGGATCAGGCCGTTGTTCGAGGCGACCTTGTGGAAGTACTTCGTCGCGCGGAGCAGGCCGCGGACGGTCTCCTTCAGGTCGATGATGTGGATCAGGTTGCGCTTGCCGTAGATGTACGGCTTCATCTTCGGGTTCCAGCGGCTGGCGCGATGGCCGAAGTGCACGCCGGCGTCGATCAGATCTTTGACGACCAGGGCCACGAATCCCACCTCTCTTGACGACGAAACCGGATCCGGCCGAGACCCCCGGGCGTCGCGCCCGGGGCGGCCTTGCAGGGGTCCGATGCTCATGGAATCGGACGCAAAACGAACGCTGACCGCGAATTACGCGAGGCCGAAGGCCCGGCGTGGGCGGCGTCCGCACGCGACGGACGGCCCGCCGGAGGCCGGGCGGGGGCCTCGCAGCCGGCCGCGCATCGCCCCTTCTCGAAGGGGAGACTCAGTTTATCGGCCGCGGGCCCCGGCGTCAAACGCGCCGGGAGCGCGACACGATCGTCGCGGCCCGCGACCGCGCACTTGAGCGACCAGCGTCGGCGACGCGGGCAGGATTCGGCGTTCGGCGGCACGACCGGCGAAATCATTCAATTTTGCCATCGGTTCGGCCGATAAGAATGGACGATGGGGACGTCCCGAATCGACATTCAACGAGCCCGAATTTCGGCCCACGGCGCGGCGGCGCGGGGTCCGTCCCGGGCGACTCGCTGCGCCCATCTCCGATCCAGGTCGGCGGCCCGCCTCCTCATCGGCCTCTGGTGCCTCGCGTCCGCCGCCTCGGCCGCTTCCGGCCAGAGCGCGCCCACGGCCCCCGCCGCGGGGCCCCCGCCGACGTCGGTCGAGGAACGCCTCCGCAAGATGGAGGAGATGAACGCGAGGATGGCCGAACAGGTCGAGGCCGTCACCCGGCAGCTCGAAGCCGTCACCCGCCGCAACAAGGACCTGGAGGCGAAACTCGACGGCATCAACGCCGGTTCTTCCGCCCCCGCGGCCGGCGCGATGGATTCGGACGACGACGATGACGACCTGGGACAGCCCGACGACATCCGCACCGACGACCTCGAGGCCATCCCCCGCCCCCCCCGAAGGACGAGGAGCGGCGGGGCCGCGGCCGACGCCGCCGATGAAACGGACGACGACGAGGGCCAGCCCGGCGACATCCGCACCGACGACCGCGAGGCGAGCACGGGGCTCAGGCCGACGCGCTCGTTCCACGAGCACGGTTTCCGTTGGCACACCGGCGACGAGGAGTTCGAACTCCAGTTCCACAACGAGACCCAGCTCGACTTTCGCGCGTACGAGCAGGCGAACTCGTCGCCCGTCGACCAGGTGGGCTTCTACATCAACCGGATGCGGCTCTACTTCAACGGCCGGCTCACCAAGCCGATCGAGTACAGCGTCTCGGTGAACAAGGGGCTCGCCGATCTCGACCTGCTCGACGCCTACCTGAACTTCAACTACGACCGCCGGTTCCAGCTCCGCGTCGGCCGCTACCGGGTCCCCTTCACCTATGACTGGTACGCCCTCAGCAACCAGTTCCTGCCGACCCCCGAGCGCTCGATCTTCGCCCTCAACTACGGCTACAACCGCAACTTCGCCTTCATGGGCCACGGCGAGCTGTTCGACGACCGGGTCGATTATGCGGTGGCCGCCGCCAACGGCCCGCGAAACTCCTATTATGACGACAACAGCCACAAGGATGTGCTGGCCTACGTCAATTACCGCCCGTTCGAAAGATCGGAGCGGCTGAAGGCGCTGAAGCATCTGAACGTCGGCGGCTCGATGGCCTACGGCATCCAGGACCAGGATCCCTTCCCCCGGTTCTTCCGCACCTACACCAGCACCTCGAACAGCCCCGGCCAGTTCAAGGCCGGTCCCACGTTCCTCGAACTCAACGACGACGTCCTGGAACGCGGCGGGCGCAAGCTGTGGGAGCTGCACGCGGCGTATTACTACAAGGGCCTCACCCTGATGGGGGCCTGGGACTCGGGCCTCAACACCTACGGCGTCGAGGAGGGGGGGCGGGCTCGCTCGGTCGCGCTGCCGACCAGCGGCTACCACGCCCAGTTCGCCTACCTGCTGACCGGCGAGGAGGTCGAGCGACGGTACTTCATCACGCCGCTCCGGCCGTTCGATCTCCGCAAGGGCAAGTTCGGCCTCGGCGCGTTCGAGATCCAGGCCCGTTACGACCACTTCCAGGTCGGGGACGAGGTGTTCACGGGGGGCTTGGCCGACCCCAACCTCTGGACGAACCGGGTGTCCACGGTGGACTTCGGGGTCAACTGGTATCTGAACAAGTACACGAAGATCTACTTCGACTGGCAGCACACGATGTACGGCCAGCCCGTACCGTACCGGCCCGGCGGCTTCCAGTCCACCAGCGACCTCTTCTGGATGCGGTTCCAGATCTACTTCTGACCCGGCCGACCGGGGCCGTCGCGCAGGCCGCACGCCTCGGTTCGAGAGGCGAGGCGTGCGGCCTCGGCCCGAGGGGCGATCAGAGCTGGCCGCAGTCCTCGACGACGACCTTGGCCGAGGTCCGGCCGCTGGACGAGCCCAGGGCCTCGATCGCCTTGACGACGTCGGAGCCCTCGGTCACCTCGCCGAAGACGACGTGCTTGCCGTCGAGCCAGGGGGTGACGACGGTCGTGATGAAGAACTGCGAGCCGTTGGTGTTCGGGCCGGCGTTGGCCATCGACAGCAGGAACGGCCGGTCGTGCTTCAGCTGGAAGTTCTCGTCGGCGAACTTCGCCCCGTAGATCGACTTGCCGCCGGTGCCGTTGTGGTTCGTGAAGTCGCCCCCCTGGAGCATGAACTGGGGGATCACCCGGTGGAACGAGGAGCCCTTGTAGCCGAAGCCCTTCTCGTGGGTGCAGAGCGCCCGGAAGTTCTCGGCCGTCTTGGGGACGACGTCGTCGAACAGTTCCAGGACGATGCGGCCGGACGGCTTGCCGTCGATGGTGACGTCGAAATAGACCTTGGGTCGGGCCACGGTGGTATCCCTGCCTGTGCTGGAGTCTGGGTAGAGGCCAAGACGGCCAGGGTACCCTCAAGGCCGCCGATCCTCAACCGCGAGCCGGGCGCTCCGCCCGAACCGCCCCGCGCCGGGGGTCAGCCGGGGCGGCCGGCCTTCCCCTTCGCCGCCCCGCCCTTCCGGGCCGGCTCCAGGGGCCCGACGCGGGCCTGGATGGCCCACATGGCGTCGCGCGCGGCCGACTGGACGATGAACTGCGGGTCGGCCGGCATGGCCGACATGGCCTCCAGCGTCGGCTTGCCCCCCACCTGCGCCAGGATCTCGCACGCCCGCGCCCGGATCGTCCATTCGGGGTTGCGCAGGAGGCCGATCAGCGCGGGCTCGGCGGCGGGGCCGAGGGCCCGCAGGGCCGGCTCGACGGCGATGCCGTCCTCCTTGATGCGCGCCGCCAGGGGCTCGCCGGCCCTCGCGTCGCCCAGCTTGCCGAGCTGCTCGGCGGCGGCCCAGCGCAGGTTATGCTCGGGACGGTCGAGCACCTTGATCAGGGCCGGGACGGTGTCGTCGGTCCGCCAGAGGACCATGGCCTTCATGGCGTCCGTCACCAGGAAGATGTCCGGGCCGGCCAGGATCGCCGCGAGCGGCCCGTGGACCTCGGCGCGGCGGCCGTCGACGGGCGTGATCCGGGCGATCTGGGCGATCCCGTCCTTCCGCCTGTCGGCGCTGGCCGAGCGCAGGGCGAACACCGCTCTCGTCACGTCGTCGGCGTCGGCCGGGGGCTTGGGGTCGTCGTCCTCCGGCTTCGGCATGGGCTTCTTCATCGCCGCGACCGCGGCGTCCAGCTTATCCTGGCGCTCCTTGAGGACCTCCTGCGCGGCGGCGAGTTCGTCCGCCGGGACCACCTCGCCGGTCACGAAGATCCGGCGCCCCTTCACGACGGCCTTCGCGGAGGGGATCCGCCCCGCGAACCACGACGGATCGTCGACCGGCCAGACCCGGCACGAGGCGCGATGGACCTCGCCCCCGGTCTGGCGGGTCATCTGCACGCCCTTGGAGCCGTCCACCGACTGCTCGAACTTGTGCTGGAAGTAGGCCGCGTCCTCGGGCCCGCGGAACTGGAGGTAGATCTCGACGTAGGGCTCCGGGCCCGAGGGCGGCTTGAAGTTCTCGGCGTCCTTCAAGGCCTGCTCGGCGGGGCCGGCGAGGACCGAGGACAGCTGAGACAGCTGGATGCCGGCGGTCCCGATGCCCGGCAGGTTCGCGAGCCGCTGGGATTCGTCGCGGACGCGTCGCATCGCCGCGCGCATCTCGTCGGCGTGGCGGCGGGTGACTTCGGCGTTCTCCGCGACGGTGAGCCGGAACGGCGGCGGGTTCCGGGTTTGCTCCTCCGTCAGCCGCCTCTTCACGTCTTCGAACTGCGGCCCGGCCGCCTGGAGCGACGACAGGTCGTGGATGCTCGCCATGATCCCGGCCATCCGGTCGATCGCCGCGATGTACGACCGGGACTGCCGTTCGTGGGCGGCGAGGTCGCGCAGCGGCGGGGGCGGGACCAGCGGGGGCGGCAGCGGCCCGAGCGGCGGATAGCCGGCGACCGACTCCGTCGCATCGGTCGCGTCCGATCCGGACACCGCGTCCATGACGCGCTGGAACATCCCCGGCCCGGACGGGCCGGGCGCGGCGGGGGGGGCCGGGTTCGGGCCGGCGGGCGCGGGGCCCATGCCCTGGTTGAGGACGACGGCCATCCCGATCACCAGCGCGAGCAGGGTCGCGGCGCCGGACGCGATCAGGACGGTCTGCGTCGTCGAGGGGCCGCCGCCGGCCCCCGCCGGTCGCGGCCGCGACCGGGGCATGACCGGGGATGCGGGCTCCCCCTCGGCCCCTTCGTCCAACCACGAGGCGTCGGGCGCGGCTTCGGCCTGGGGGCGGGGGCGGGCCCCCGCGGCCGGGAAAGACCCGGTCGACGTCCCCGAGACCTGGAAGACGGTCTCGCAGCCCTTGCAACGCACCCGCTTGCCGACGAGCGCCGAGTCCACGTTCGAACGCTTGCCGCATCCTGGACAAACAGCCTGCAACTTCATCGCGCCCCCTCCGCCGGACCCGCGGGGCCGGCCGGCCCCGCTCGCATCCTCGACTCCTAACATGGATCGAAGGGGCGAACAAGTCGCCGAGGTCAAAACCCCGTCCGACCGTCCGAACCGCCGAAGCCCCCGACGATCGAATCCAGGAGTCAAGCCGGGACGGAGATGGTCCCCGCCTCGACGGTGGGCTCGGGGACGGGCTCGCCGTCCATCACCAGCCCCTCGATGTGGAAGGCGATGGCCTCGCGGATCCGTTGCTCGACTTCCTCGCGCGTTTTCCCGGTCGCCACGCAGCCGGGAAGATCGGGGACGTAGGCCGACCAGTTCCGGTCGCCCCGTTCGTAAAGGACCGCATACGCTTTCATGGCTCGTCTCCCAATTGAGCCTGCCGCCGGATGCTGGCCAGTGCCTTGGGGTGCACGTCATCGCCGGGATGTCCCGAAACCGTGACCGTCCCCGCCTTGTCGGGATGCTTCAACTGGCGGTGCGAGCCCCGCGTGCGGACCACGGTCCAGCCGTCTCGCTCAAGCCGCCTGAGCACATCGCGAACGGTCATGCTCGGATCCATTCCCGGGGAGCCGAGGGGCTCGCGCCCGGGCCGTCGGCCCTCCGCATGCGTCCCCGGGAAGCTCCTCCAATTCAGCATAGCTCGTGAGGAAGACCCAACCCAGGGCAACCGACGCCCGATCGCTCGGCCCGGCCCCTCGTCAATGACGAGCTTCGGGAGCCTGCGCCGATGTCTCCCGAGGCCGTCTCAGGTGGTCGACGACCTTCTCGATCGAGCCGAGGCCCATCGGGAAGTGCGGCGGGCGGACCGATCGGCGGGCGAGGTCGGCGCGGGCGCGGCGGCGGGCGGCGAGGGTCGGCAGCTCGCGGAGGGCGTCGACCTTGCCGAGGTAGAACGGGATGAAGCGCAGGCGGGCCAGCCGCCACGCGGCCTGCGCCGCGAGCAGCGCCAGGTGCGGGCCGACCGCCAGGGCCAGCTTGCGGGCGGGGAGGTTCGACCAGAAGACCAGTTCCGCGTTGCGGGCCATCATGCGCTGGAGGCGAGGGCTGCGGTGGTCGGCCGTGGCGGAGATGTCGTGGAGGATCCGGCAGCCGGCGGCGAAGACCGTCCGATAGCCCGCCCACCGCAGCTTGAAGCCGACGTCCACGTCCTCGTAGTACGAGCCGAACGCAGGGTCGAACCCGCCGATCGCCCGCAGCACGTCGGCGCGGTAGAACGAGGCCGAGCCGCTGGGGGTCATGACGTCCTCGACGGGCCGCCGCTCCCATCGCGCGGCGGGCTGGCCGTGGCCGCGCTTGGAGGGCCAGCCGGCCAGGCCGTAGTCGTCGCCGGCGGAGTCGACGCGGTCGGGCTGCGAGCGCACCAGCACCAGCGGCGAGACCGCGCCGACGGTCGGGTCGCGGAACGGCTCCAGGCCGGCCTCGATCCAGCCCGGGGTCAATTCGGTGTCGTCGTTGAGCACCTGGACGAACCGCCCGCGCGCGGCCTCGACGCCCGCGTTCGCGGCGCGGCAGAAGCCCTGGCCGGGGGCCAGTCGGACGACGCGGACCTGGGGATAGGCGTCGGCGAGCCAGGCGCGCGTGGAGTCGTCCGGCCCATTGTCGGCGACGACCACCTCGCAGGCGATCGCCGGGCCTTCGGGCAGGTGGCGGAAGAGGCTGGCGAGGCAGGTTTCCAGCAGGCGCCGGCCGTGGTAGGTGGGGATGACGATGGAGCAGTCGGGCCGGTTCAGGCTTCGGGCTTCTTCGGGGCCGGCGAGTTGTTCCACGAGATCTTCCCCCAGGCGACGTGCTGGATCGTCATGAAGAGGATGCGGAAGTCGATCCAGAACGACCAGCGGTTGATGTAGTCCAGGTCGTACTGGATCCTCTTGCGGAGCGAGGTCCGCCCGCGCCAGCCGTGGACCTGGGCCCAGCCGGTCATGCCGCAGGGGACGGCGTGCCGCAGGTTGTAGTCGGGCATGGCGGCGGAGAACTGCTCGACGAACATCGGCCGCTCGGGCCGGGGGCCGACGAGGCTCATGTCCCCCTTCAGGACGTTGAAGAGCTGGGGCAGCTCGTCGACGTTGGTGGTGCGGAGCCAGTCGCCGACGCGGGTGCAGCGGGCGTCGTGGTCGGAGGCCCAGATGGGGCCGGTGGCGGCCTCGGCGTCGCTCCGCATGCTGCGGAACTTGATGATCCGGAACCGCCGCCCCCCCTGCCCCACGCGCTCCTGGGTGTAGAAGATCGGCCCGCCTTCGGTGAGCAGGATGGCCAGCGAGACGACCAGGAACAGGGGCGAGAACAGGGCGAGGAGCGCGGCCGAGACCAGGACGTCGGTGGCCCGCTTGGCCAGCCGGGCGCCGTCGGTCCGCAGCCACTTGCCGACGCCCGCCGCGAGGCCGCGGAGGTCGGGGGCCGGGCGGGCGACCGAGTCCGGGGCGTCGAGGTCGAGGCCGGCGAGGTCGGGGGCCTCGCCGCCGACGGCGACCCAGTGGACGGTGACGCCGCCGGCCAGCCGGGCGAGCCGGGGCCGCAGGTGCTTGCGCGGCCGCGAGTGCGCCACCAGGACGTGCGTCGCCCCGGAGAGGTCGACGATCTCGTCGAGGCGGTCGATGTCGCCCAGGACCGGGAGCGGCCGGGTGCGCGGGTTGACGGCCAGGTGACGGTCGCGGGCGCGGGGCCCGCGCTTGCGATGGTGGCCGGCGTCGACGAAGCCGATGATCGGCACGGGCCGCGCGTGGAGGTCGCGCAGCAGCTTGCGGGCGTCCCGGGGCGCGCCCACGATCACGATCCGCTTGCGGGATCGCGCGGCCAGGCCCGCGACCCGGTCGGGCCCCGCGATATCCAGGGAATCATTCATGAGGCGCCACCGATCCCTCGGCTCGGACTCCGGGAGTCCCGCGGGCCATCGGCCGCCCGATTGGCTTTGCGGATCTCCGCCGTTCCCCGTACCATCCTTGGCGAACGCCGCCCTCGCGGCCTTTGGTTCAAGGTTCTCCATCGGCCCGGCCGACGGAATCATCCAGTCAAAGCGGAAATCCGCCGGGCCCGGCGAGGCCGGCGAACCTGGAGAGGTCCACCCCCTTGGCCGATTCCCCGCGACCCCCCGCCCCCGCCGAGCCCCGGCTCGCCGTCGTCGTGGTCAACTACGACGGCTGGCCGGACGTCCTCGGCCTGGCGGGCCGGCTGGCGTGCGAGCCCGAGTTCCTCTCGGGCGCGTGCCGCGTCGCGGTCGTCGACAACGCCTCGCCTTCGCCGGCCCCGGACGCGGAGGTCCTCCGCAGCCCCGGGCTCCGGCTCGTGATGCGGCCCGATAATGGCGGATTCGCCGCCGGTGTCAACGCGGGTTGGCGAGCCTGCCGCGCCCCCTGGCTCCTCCTGCTCAACCCCGACGTCGACGTGGAGCCCGGCCTCCTCGCCCGGATCCTCGCCCGGATCGACGCCTACGAGGCCCGGCTCGAGGGGCCGCCGGGGGTCGTCGGCTACGCCCTGCGGAACGAGGACGGCACGCCCCAGGGGTCGGTGGGCGTCTTCCCCGGGCTCCTCCGGTCGCTCCGCGAGCAATTCGCCCCGCGACGGAGCCGGAAGTACGTCCCGGAGCGACGGCTCCGCGCCGGCCGGGCCGACTGGGTCACGGGGGCCTGCCTGCTGATCGACGGCCGGCTGATGGCCGAGGCGGGCGGGTTCGATGAGGAGTTCTTCCTGTACCACGAGGAGGTCGCGTTCTGCCGCGTCGCGGCCGACCTGGGGTACGCCGTGGAGTACGACCCGGCCGTCGCCGTGGTCCATCGAAAGCCCTTGCAGGATCGGGCGATTTCGCCCAAGATGCGCGTCGTCATCCGGCACAGCAAGCTCCTGTACTTCCGCAAGCACCTGCCCCGCCCGCAGTTCCTCGCCCTGTCGGCGATCGTCACCCTGGAGGCGGCCGTCCGGGGGGCCTGGGCCGCGATCCGCGGGAGGGACGCCGAGCGGGGCGCCTGGCGGGAGGTCGCCGCGACGGCCCGGGAGCTTCGCCGCGGCGGCGGGCCCCTCGGCCGCGAGGTCATCGAGCGGGCCGAGCGCGCGACGGCCGAGGCCCGATGGCCCGGCCCGGGACCGAATCGGACCCGGGCGACGCGAGCACGCCCGGCCCCGCGTCGCTGACCGGGCGTGACGACGGGCGGAGGATCCGCCCGCAGGCGACCGAAAGGACGGAACCGACGTGACCCCCGCGCGACACGCCTTGCGGATCGCCCTCCTGACGGCCTTCGCCGCCGCCCTGCTCGGCCGGCTCGCCGCGACCACCCAGGTCATGTACGCCGACGGCCTCCGCTTCGTCGCCGCCGCCCGCGCCGTCGACCGCGGCGATTGGTCGACCTCCGTCGTCCGCTCCGTCGACCACCCCGCCTACCCCGTCGCGATCGCCGCCGCGCGGCGCACGCTCGGCATCGCCGACTCCCCCGCGGGATGGCAGGCCGCGGCGCAGGTCGTCTCCGTGCTGGCCGGCGCGGCGCTGGTCGCGCCGCTCTACCTCGTGGCCCTGGAGTTGTTCGGACCGACTGCCGGGTGGCTCGCCTGCCTGCTGACGTTCCTCGTCCCGACGACGGGGCACGTCCTGGGCGACGTCCTCTCCGAGGGGGTCTTCCTGCTGGCGTGGACGTGGGGCGTCTGGTGCGCCCTCCGCTTCTTCCGGGCGGGGGCCGTCCGATGGCTGGTCCCGACGATCGCCTGCGCGGGCCTCGCCTACCTCACGCGGCCCGAGGGGTTGCTCCTCCCCGTCGCGCTGGCGACGACGCTGATGCTCACGCCCCTCGCCGCCTCGTGGCGGCTCCCCCGCGTAGCCTGGCTGAAGGCCGCGGCCCTGATCGTGCTGGGACCGATGCTGGTCGTCGGACCCTACGTCGCGATCAAGGGGGGGATCGGCACCAAGCCGGCCGTGGCCCGGCTGCTGGGGACCGCGCCGAAGTCCGCCGCGACGGCCGTCGAGCGAGAGCGGCCCCTCGACGCCGACCAGTCGGCGTGGACCGCGTTCGCGATGGCCTGGCGGGGGATGTTCCGGGCCGTGCAAGGCGCCGTCACGACGCCCCTGCTGATCCTGGCGGCGATCGGCCTGATCCGCCGCACGCCCGCGATCGACGCCGGCCGGTCTCGCGGGAGGCTGTTCGTCGCGACGTATGGGTCGATGTGGATGCTGGCGCTGGTCCGGCTGTACGCGACGGGGGGGTACTGCACGCCCCGGCATGCGTTGATCCTCGCCCTGCCCCTGATCGCCGCCGCGGCCCACGGCCTGGCCCGGATCGCCGACCGGGTCGCCGCGAGCCTCCCGGACGACTCGGCCCGGCTGGCGCGCGGGCTGACCTGCGCCGCGGGGGTGGCTCTGGTCGCGGGCGTGTGGGGGCCGAGGTCGCTGGCCCCGATCAACGCCGAGTCCGTCGGCTATCGGCAGGCCGGCTCGTGGCTCGCGGCCCACTCCGCGGCCGACGCCCGGGTCCTGGACCTCAAGGGCTGGGCGATGTACTACGCCGACCGCCCCGGCTACTCGTTCGCCGACTACACGGCCTCCGGGGCCGACCCGGGCCTGCGCTACGTCGTCGCCCACGACGCCTTCCTGATCGGCGAATGGCCCTACTGCCAGGCGATCCGCGACCGCGTCGGCGGCCGGCCGCCGATCGCGTCGTTCCCCGATCGCCCGAAGAAGGGCGTCTCGCGCGTCCACGTCTTCGACCTGACGCCCGACGTGGCCCGCGCCGGGGACTCCGCGACCCATTGACGCATCAACTGGACGAAGGAGCGTCGACGTGAACATTGATCCTGCCATCGCACCCGAGCCCGAGGCTGACCGCGAAGGGCCGTTCCGCCACGTCGTCCGGGTCGCGCTGCTGATGGCGGCGACGGCCGCGTTCCTGGGCTGGTCGCTGCGGCACTCCGAGGCCGGCCTGCGCGACGGCCTGCGGTCGATCGAGGCGGCGCGGGCCATCGACGCCGGCGACTGGCGCGACGGCCTGAGGAAGGTCGAGCACCCGCTCCACCCGATGGCGATCGTCGCGATGCACCGGCTCCTGGGCGGCGACGGGCCCGAGTGGTGGCAGCGGGCGGCGGTCGCGGCGAGCTTCGCGGCGGTGGTCCTCCTGGTCCTGCCGCTCTACCTGACCGGCCGCGATCTGTTCGGCGACCGCGCCGCGTGGCTGGGGTGCGTGCTGTTCCTCGCCAACCCGGCCGTGGCCGCGGTCGTGGTGAACGTGCTGAGCGAGTCCACCTTCCTGCTCCTGTGGGCGTGGTCGCTGTGGGCCTCGGTGCGGTTCCTCCGCGAAGGCTCGTTCGGCTGGCTGCTGGCCGGGGCGGGCTTCGGCGGCCTGGCCTACCTCGCGCGGCCCGAAGGGTTGCTCCTGCCCGCCTGCCTCCTCCTGACGCTCCTCCTCATCCCGCTGCACGGCTCGACGCGCATCCACTGGCCGCGCTGGCGTCGCGCCACCGCGCTGGTGGTGCTGGGGGCGCTCGCGCTGGCCGGCCCGTACATGGTCGCGAGGGGGACCCTGACGACGCGCCCCGGCCCCGCGCGGGTGCTGTGGCTCGAACCGTCGTCGCCGCCCCTGGCGTTGGAGCGAGAGGCCCCGGCCGAGCCCGGCCGGACGACGGCCGAGGTCTACGCCGCGGCGACGGCCCGCATGGTCGAGGTCGTCCGCGAGGTCGTCCCGCTCGCCCTGCTGGCCGCGGCGATGATCGCCTTCGTCGCGCCCGGCCGCTCGCGCGTGCCGGCGCGGACGTGGCTGTTCCTGGGCGTGCTGCTGGCGACGTGCGGCGTCGCGCTGGTCCGCCTGCACGCGACGGCCGGCTACTGCACGACGCGCAATGCGCTCGCCCCGGGGTTGGTGCTGACGCTGATCGCGGCCGGCGGTCTCGATGCGCTGATCCGCGGCGTGGGCGTCCCCGGCCGGATCGTCGGCCTCCCCCGCGAGCGGCTGAAGCCGGGGCCGGTGGTCTGGGCCGCGGCGATCGGCCTGGCCGTCTTCGCGCCGAGGTTCGCCGGCCCGGCCGTGCCGACCCCGGGCCCGTTCAACGTCTACTGGGACGCCGGCCGCTGGCTGGCCGATTCGGCGGGCGAAGGGGAGGTCCTCGACCTGACCGACTGGTCGCTCTACTTCAGCCGACGGCCGGGCGCCGGCTTCGCCGGCGTCCGCGAGTCGGCCCGCAACCCCGACGTGCGCTGGGTCGTCGCCACGGCCTCGCAGGTCGAGGGGCCTTCGACCTACGCCGCCGAGGTCCGCGCCCTGATCGGCGACCGCCGTCCCGTCGCCCTGCTCCCCATCCGACCGTCGCCGGGCCAGGTGCAGGTCCGCATCTACGACCGTGCCGACGCGCCGGCCGCGCTCGCCGGGGCGGGCTCGGAGACGCCCCCGCGGCGCTGAAAGATCGAGCGCACGCGACGGGGTTCTTCGACTCCCGCCACGTCCCGCGCGTCGTCGCGGAGCACCAAAACCAGCGCGGCCAGGGCGACGACCTCGACGACGACGGCCGCGGCCATCGTCGTCCGGCCGAGCCACCACGGCTGGAGCGCGGCCAGCCGATCCAGGTTCTCGGACCAGTTCCCATAACCGGTGTAGAACGGGATCATCCGGCCGTGGACCGCCAGCACCTCGGCGGCGATCGACACGCCCACCAGGGCCAGCACGGGGACGGCCCGGAGCCGGCCGGCGAGCGGCCATCGCAACAGGCCGATGACCACCAGGGCCAGGAACCAGGGCATGGCCGGGCTGGCGTACCAGGCACCCGTCGACCACCGCCCCCAGGCCAGCTTCGACTGCACCATGTGGTAGCCGAGCGCCGCGGTGTAGCTGGCGACGACCATCACGCAGGCCATCGGCAGCCACGGGTTCGCGAACACCGGCTCGGACCGCTCGCCTCGACGGCGCGCCGCCGCCCACGCGACCGCGCCCCAGGCCCAGCCCAGCAGGCCGATCGCGACGAGGTCGCGATGATAGAGGATGGCCTTCGGGTGCGTCCCCTGGAAGCTCCAGCCGCCGGCGAAGAAGATCAGCCGCGACCACAGCTCCGCGACCCAACTCGCCCAGGGGATGTCCAGGGCCGTGCGGAGGAGATCGGCCCGGCCCAGCCCCCGGCCGTGGTTCACCGCCGCCTCCTGCATCGAGCTGATCGAGCCGTAATGCGCCAGGTTGAACCGCATCTCGGCCAGGGTGATCGCGAGGAACCCCGCCGCCGTCGCGACCCCGCACGCCGCGGCGCGTCGCAGCGTGACCTCGGGCCGAGCGGCGACGAGGAGGATGCAGAAGCCGAGGAACGGCGCGAGGGCGTAGTTGGTCGCCTTGGCCAGCACCGCGAGCCCGGCCAGCAGGCCGGCCCCCAGGCACGCCAGGACGAGCCGCGACGGCCTCGGCCAGGGGGACGCCGAGAGCGCCAGGCCCGCGCCGATCGCCAGCGTCGCGAGCAGGACCGCGAGCGCATCATTCGCCACCCGCACGCCGTTGATGAGGAACAGCGGGTACGTCGCGAGCGCCAGCCCCACCCACGCCGCCGCCCGAGGCTCCGCCAGGTGCCGGCTCAGGATCGCGAATGCGACGACGGCCGCCGCCGCCGTCATCAGCAGGTTCAGCAGCCGCACCGCGGAGACCGACGCCCCCAGGTCGCCGGCCCCGCCGAATGCCGAGTATACCGGCCGCATCGCCTGGTAGCTCAGAGGCCCGTGCTGCGACTGGTAGAGCCGGATCCGGCCCTCGCGGAAGCTCGGCGTCGCCCCCGCCGAACGTCCGGCCCAGAACTGCGAGTACCCCACGCCCCCCACCGACCCCAGGCCGTCGCGCACGGCGGAATACGGCTGCGGGTACGCCACCGCCCCCGCCAGCACGGCGCGCGGGACGATCGTCTCGCCGACGACGGGGGTCGATCCCCCCTCGACCAGATGCTGCACGTAGCCGACGTGCTGATATTCGTCCCACCCCTCGAAGGGGGGCAGGGCGCACATGAGGGCCAGGCCCCTCGCGACGACGATCAGGGCGAGCAGCCCCGCGACCCGGCGGGCGAGGCGGGCCCGCGACGCCCCGCCCCGATCGGGCGGCTCGTGGGACGTGTGCGCATGAAGCATCGGTTGGCATCCTGCAACGTCGACCGTGCCGTTGGGCGCGCGGCGGGGCGGTCCCGCCGTGGGGCGCGTCGGGCTCGGTCTGTATCGGACGCCGTAAGATGCGCGGTCCAGGAAAACCCGGGACTCTCAGGTCCGGAGCCTGGCGAGGGCCGCCGTCCGGGTGTCGGCGACTTCGAGGATCTTGTGGAGATTCATCGTCCGGAAGATGTCCAGGACGTAGGGCGCCACCCCATACAGCACGAGTTGCCCCTTCCGCCGATCGATGCGGCGCTTCACCGTCACGAGGAAGCCGATCTCCGAGCTGGCGAGGTAGCCGACGTCGGTCAGGTCGAGCGCGAACCGCCCGTCCTCGCGCGACTCGATCGTCTTGTAGAGCCAATCGCGCCGGGAGAACTGCCAGTCCAGATTCTCCTCCTCCACGGCCTCGAAGGAGACGATCATGACGCCGCCCGTCTCGCTGGTCGTGAAGTTGAGCATGCGACGCCCCTGATCGACCGGGTCGGTTGCACCGAAGGGACCGGTCCGCCCTGGGAGGGACTGCGCAGGCGCACCGGGGCCGAGGAACGGCCGGCGCGGATTCTAACCGAACCTCGGCCCGAAGCAAGAACGATCCGTTACACTTTAATTTCAAGCCGAATAAAGCGAAAACCCGTCCGGATCAAGCGAACCGCGACGGGGTTACAGGGGGCCTCGACGATCGCGCGAATCTCAACGGGAACGAGCGAACGCCAACCCCGGATCGTTCGGGTCGGTGCCGGTGAGGTGGAATGTGAAATGGTCCTCGTCCTTCCAGGTCAGGCGGCCGACCATCGGGGGTTGCGACGGGTCGGCGTCCTGGACGAGCGTCATGAAGCCGCCGCCCTGGGTCCGCACCCCCTGGTAGGACTTCGAGGCGCCGTCGTGGTCGACGGTCCAGCCGAAGCGGTCGGGCCGGGTCAGGTCGAGCGTGATCTTCGTGTGCTCATCGGGGGCGGCGCTCCAGGTTCCGTCCAGGTTCCCCGGACGGACCGCGACGGTCGGCAGGGGCTCCGCGGCCGGAGGGACGAGGGCCGGCGCGGGCGCGGCCTCGGCCGGCTTCGCTTCGGCGGCCGGCCCGAGGGCCTCGCGACGGGCCTTCTCCAGAGACTGCACGAGCTTCGACGAGAGCGAGTCGCGCGGCTCCAGCTTGGACGCCGCCCGGAATTGCCCGAGCGCCTCCTCGCCGTGCCCCTGATCGAGGTAATGGTAGCCGAGCAGGAAGTGGCCCGACGCGGAGTTCGGCGACTGCTTCACGAACGACTCCAGGGCGCGGAGTTGGCTCGTGTAGACGGCCGCGTCGTTGTTGTACAGGCCGATCAGCGTGGGCCAGTCCCAGCCGGGGCCGACCGACAGGACCGGATACAGGGCCGCCGCCGCGTCGTCGTACCGCTTCATGGCGAACAGCGACAGGGCGCGGAATTCGTGCAGGGTCGCGTCGTTGGGCAGCTTCCGCAGCGCCTGATCGGCGAAGTCCAAGGCGGCCGTGTACATCCCCGTCTTGAACGCCTCGCGACCGCGCTCGAACAGGTCGTCGGCCGTGTCGACGGCCGTCGCGTCGGGCGGCGCGACGGACGGATTGATCGGCTGCGTGTAGTCGTAGACGACCGGTTGGTCGACGACGACCGTCTGCGGGACGAGGTAATACGGGTTGTAATAGCTGGCGAGGCCCCAGTCATAGAGCATCGGCCCGTAGGCCCAGGACGAGAGCCCCCAGCCCATGCCG
>Ga0209958_1000483_pt1 | contig 70482 bp, 54 predicted proteins | sample ThiBio_inoc_plan_FD_183942 | JGI IMG/M metagenome (GOLD analysis project Ga0209958, IMG submission 183942) | Wastewater bioreactor microbial communities from Cape Town, South Africa - Thiocy_inoc_plan (SPAdes) | ecosystem: Engineered > Bioremediation > Thiocyanate > Unclassified | place: South...
CAACGCCATGCCACCAAATGCCCAGCGCCAGCCAAAATGCTCAGCCATCACACCGCCCAGTGCCATGCCGAGAAATGAGCCGAATACCCCACCTGCCATAAAAGCACTGGCTAGCGTGGCTCGCATTTCGCGTGGAAAAATCGCCACCACCACTGCAATGCCAACACTACCATAAGCAGCCTCACCCACACCGACCATAAAACGGGCCACAAACATTTGCTGATAGTTTTCAGCAACAGCACAACCCAAAGTCGCCAAACTCCATAGCACTGCCATAATGACCAAGCTTTTCACACGTCCAAAACGGTCCGCCAGTAAGGATAAGGGCAAGGTTAAAATACCCACCATCAGGGCCACAATGCCGCTTAATAAGCCAAGTTGGCTATCGGTCAGGGCCCATTCTGTTTTAATCAGTGGAAATACGGCATTCAGCACTTGCCGAGACATATAGTCTGAAATCAACAAGCCAAATGTCAGCGCAAATACCAGCCACGCATAACGGCGTGGTACGCCGATTGAGTTATCGACATGATCCGTATGTACGGTATATGGATGAGCACCCATAGGGACCTCCTTGTTGTATTGTTATCATTGCTATTTTTTAATTGCAGTACGTGGCTTGCTATTTGAATACGCTTGCTGAGTACTGCATTTTATTTTGACGTTCAATCCATTGCTGCTCTGGCTTAATGGCGCTGAGGCACACCTTTCTGTTTTGGTTGACGGTTTGGCGACATGCCATTGGCCTGCAAAGTTTCTTCAATACTTTGATATTGCACTCCAATCCGGTAGATTTCTCGTGCCTCAAGGCCTGTTGCCACTTCACGGCCCAATTCATTTGCAATACGTACAGTTTGCTGAATTTGCTGTACAGATGAGAAACGCTGACCACGATGATCGATAATGGTATCTTCATTACCAACCCGTGCATGAAAACCCATCGCCATCGACATGGTATTGAATGGCAATACATTTTTAAGCAATGATTCCGAAGTCAGTGTGCAGCCATCTGGTACACGGTGAATAAAATTAAAGAAGTTAAATGGATTTGGTCCATCGAATCCGCCACCAATGCCAATCCAAGTTAAATTCAATGGTCCCATGTATAAGCCTTTACGTACCATCCGTTCTAGGGTCTCTAGGCCATGCATTCCTGTCAGTTGAAAATGTGGTTGAATATTATTTTGGCAAAGGCGTTTTAAATGCTCTGCCACCCATGCTGGTCCAGCTGGCACAGTCATTTCAGCATAAGCTTCCTGAATTGCAGGATGTGCCAAAGACGTGCCTTCCAGATATTCCGGATAGAGCAACTCCATGATGTTCATTTGGGTGGTGTTAATTGCGACCGTGACCTGATCTGGTTTTGGTGTTAATTCAGCCAGCATATGACGGGTATCATCACTGAGCCACAAAGCCGCTTCACCTTCGCTTTCAGGTGCAAAGGAGATCGATCCACCGACCTGAATAATCATCTCGGGTACGGCTTCACGCACCCCGGCAATCAGTTCATTAAACTTGGACAAGCGTTTAGAACCTTTACCATCCAGTTCACGTACATGCAAATGCAGCACTGTTGCACCAGCCTCATAGCATTCCACCGCTTTCTGAATCTGCTCATCCATGGTCACTGGAATATCTTCTGGAAAGTCTTCTGGCATCCACTCTGGGCCATAGGGTGCAACGGTAATGACCACTTTTTCCATATTTTCTGGGTGCAAAGAATCATCAAAGAATTGCATGTGCATCTCCTGTTTGTATTTTATAAAACGCTATTAAGTTAAAAAGTTTGGATCTGAAATTTAATAGGTCGCATCACCGACGATACCTGCCCGTTCCATTTTGCGATGGCACGGCGGGTAATCCATCACGGCATAATGTTGGGTACTACGATTATCCCAAATGGCGATGCTATTCGGCTCCCAACTCCAGCGCACCTGATATTCAGGAATTGCTGCTTGGGTAATTAAGTAACGCAGTAAATCTCCAGCACCCGGATTGGCATCCTGCCCAAAACGCACGCGATCTTTAGTGTGGTAGTTACTAAAATGGGTGGTGAATGCATTGACGTAGAGAATCTGCTCGCCTGTCTCTGGATGTGTTCGTACCACAGGATGCTCGGCGTCGGGAAACTGTGCCTTCAATGCCAGACGTTTTTCGATGGGCATGGCAGCCCCAAAACTGGCTTCGATACTGTGATAGGCACGTAAAGGTGCGATTTTTTCCTTGATATCGTCAGGCAGATTTTCGTAGGCCATGACCATATTGGTCCACATGGTATCGCCGCCAACGGGTGGGCATTCCACACACCGCAATACACAGCCCATCGGTGGAATTTTGCGCCAGCTGGCATCGCTATGCCACGCATTCTCATACCGGTCAATCGGACTGTCAGGATGTTTATAAATTTGCACCAAACCTGGGTGATCAGGGTGACTACCCACCGCAGGGTGATCCTCCAACGGCCCAAAGCGTTCGGCAAAAGCCACATGCTCAGCCCGTGTCATCTGCTGATTACGCAAGAACACCACGCGATGTTTCAGCAATTGCGTCCGAATTTCAGCAAATAATCCATCATCATGAATCGCATCAGCTAAGTGTACACCACGTAGTTCTGCGCCGATATTGCAAGTTAACTGTTTAATTTGCATCAGAAATCCCTTCAAATTACAAAAATGGATGAGCCTATGGTTTTGCGTGCTTCCAGATCACGATGGGCTTGTACGGCATCTTCAAGTGCATAACGATGGTTGATCTCGATTTTGATACGCCCACTGCTGACATGATCAAACAGCTCCTTGGCCAAGGCTCTTTTTTCTTCTGGATCGGCGATATAATCGGCCAAAGCAGGACGGGTGATAAACAATGAACCTTTCATTGCCAGTAACACAGGATTAAAGTCAGGAATTGGCCCTGATGCGGTACCTACGCAAACCAATAAACCACGGCGTTTGAGCGAGTCTAATGAGGCCATAAAGGTATTTTTGCCCACACTATCAAAGACCACATTGACCCCAATGCCATCGGTCAACTCACGCACCCGTTCAGCCACATTCTCATGGCTATAATTAATCACATGATCACAGCCATAGGCACGTGCGACGGCTGCTTTTTCATCCGTCGAGGTGGTCCCAATCACAGTTAGGCCCAACAATTTGGCCCACTGCGATACAATCAGCCCCACACCACCTGCGGCTGCATGTAATAAAATGTGATCGCCTGCTTTAAAGTCATAGATACGACGCATCAGATACGCTGCAGTTAAACCACGCATGGTCATTGCAGCCGCAGTTTCACAGGAAATATCTTCAGGGAGTTTGATTAATGCATCTGCGGCTATAAGGCGTTCGGTGCTATAAGCGCCAAGCGTATTCAGAAATCCTGTATAGGTGACGCGATCACCCACCACAAAATCGGTTACGCCATCACCCACCGCTTCGATAATGCCAGAGGCTTCAACACCCATCCCATTTGGTAAGGGAATCGGATAAGTCCCATTGCGGAAATAGGTATCAGCATAATTAAGGCCCACCGCTACGTGGCGTAGACGTACTTGACCAACCGCAGGTGCACCGACTTCGATGTCCTCATAGCGCATCACCTCTGGTGTCCCTGTTTCGTAGAACCGTATCGCTTTATTCAACGTCATTTTCCTATCCATCTTGTATTTTTATTCAGTGCCGAAGCAATATGACTAAAAAATACAATACTCAGGAGAACGTCGACTTTACTTAACACGACACGCGCATCACCTTTGGCGACAAATACACAATCGACATGATTGTTTTATAGGATTACATAAAGCTGCTGGATTCTTCCTCAAGCTGCTGATTCATGCCTTTCACATGCGCAATAAAATGATGCATATTGGTTGCCCATGTACTCATATCACGATGTGCAATCAGGTAGGTATTGATCTGGGCTGTAGCTGAGTCAATGGGATGAATCTTCACACTTTGGGCAAAATGAGATTGCTGTACATAGCTGATCGGTAAAATTGCAAGGCCAACATCTAGACTGACACAGCTGATAATGCCATCTAGGCTGCCCATTTCAATTACATTGGCTGCGGGTAAATGATGTGCAGATAAGAACTGATCAATCGCTTTGCGGTAACTACAACCTTGTTTAAAGGCAATAAATTTCTTTTGAATCAGATCGTCATTTGTAAGTCGTTCAGGTACATGCTTTGAAGAAATAAGCACCAATTGCTCAGTCCAGACATGTAAATTAAACATCCCATCAATCGGTGCATGATGTGCTACAAATGCACAATCCAGCTTGGATGCATGGACCAAATCAATCAAATCTCGTGTGGGTGCGGTCGATAATGTAAAAGGAAAATCTGGGCTGTGCTGTTGTAAATCGCGGATCAACGCTGGCAGTCGAACCGCAGCCGTGGTTTCCATACTCCCAATCGCTAAAGGAAAACTGGCTGTCAGCTGATTATGGGAAAACGTGTCTAACAGCTCTTTTTGTAGATGCAGCATTTTTTCAGCATAACCATACAGTTGTACTCCAGCTCTGGTCGGTTGAATTGGATTCTGCCGATGTAGCAATTCGGCATTCAATTCTGTTTCCAGTTTTTTGATATGACTGGTGACATTGGATTGTACGGTATAGAGCATTTTTGCCGCCTCGGAAAAACTGCCTAACTTCACCACCATCATAAAAATTTCTAAAGATTTAATCTGCATCGCCATCACTATTAGAGATAATTGGTATCAATTCAAATCATTTTACATGATTAATGCTGCCTGTTTAAATGCTTATTCGCTTCTCAAGACCTAAAGGTGATTCAAACCATGTCTGCAACTAAGCTGTTATTTTTAATTTGTATTTTGAGTTTTTTCAGCTATGGACTTTATTTACTTGACTATAAATTTCTTGGCAAAGCACAAGCTCTAGAGCACATCAGTCATAGCGACTAATTGTAGGAGTAAACAGGTCATGACTGAGCTAGCAAAAAACAGCAACAGTGCCCTACAAACTGCAATCAGTGCAGCGCTGATTATGGCAATTGGCATGGGTTTCGGGCGCTTTGCGTTTACCGCGGTCTACCCGCATATGATTGATGAAGGCATCATCAATCTACAGCATGCCAGTTTGGCTGCTTCTGCGAACTATGCGGGCTATCTGTTGGGTGCTTTATTTGCGATCAAGATGAAACCCCAGCAGAGTTATCTCGGTAGTATTGTTGCCACAATGGGTACCGTATTTTGTCTGATCCTACTCAGTTGTATTAACAGGATTGGCCTGATCATCATGGTTCGTGGTTTGGCTGGGGTTTTTAGTGCTTTCGCCATGATATCCGCCTCATTATGGCTACTCGAGCAGCAGAAACAAACACATCAAGCCCCTATTTTATATGCAGGGGTTGGTCTCGGGATTGCCCTTTCTGCCGAGCTTTTGGTTTTCGTCACACATCTCAGTTGGCACAGCAAACTACTGTGGTTATTGCTCGGCATATCCAGTCTGATCCTTGGCTGTATCGCGATGTTTGGTTTATCACGGGCTCAACCGAATACTGTTGCAACTCATGAGATATCAAGTACAAATCGCAAAGTACCCCATGCCTACGCTCTGATTGTGATTTATGCCTTGGCAGGTTTTGGCTATATCATTACCGCAACCTATTTACCCTTATTGGTCAGAAATGCCCTGCCGAATCTTGATGCTGCACAGATCTGGGCAATCTTTGGTTTAGGTGCGATTCCTTCCTGTTTTTTCTGGCATCGCATCCATAGCAGCTTTGGTACACAAGTCGCTTTATCTTCTAATTTAGGATTACAGGCTTTCGGTGTTGTATTGCCCGTCCTTCTACCAACGACTTTAGGTTATTTACTTAGTGCATTCTTGGTCGGTGCAACCTTTATGGGAACGGTGACCATTGTCATGCCGGTGGCACAGCGTATCGCTCGCCAAGCACAAAATAATTTAATTGCCTTGATGACTGTTGTTTATGGCTTAGGTCAGATCATTGGCCCAATGCTATCAAATGCTTTATTTTCTATTCATCACACATTCAACAGTTCATTGCTGGCTGCATGTTCTGCTTTATTCATTGCCACAGCGATCAGTCTAAAAGCAATCTAATTGAATGGGGTAAATTAAGCAAAGATTAGTCTGAAAACATCTGCTTAAAGGCTTTCATTTGTTTGTATTGCTGCAATTCATCCAAGGAGTTAATACTATGACAGAACAGGCTTTGCTTTTGAAAATGTACCACTTGGGCATTTAGTTGCTTAAAACATTCACGTAAGCTTAAACGATCCTCAGCAATCGCTTGTCCCAACACCGATATACTTTCTCGCTTAAGTAAACAAAATGGATATAAAGCATCTCCATTGATATTGACATAAGCCACTTGTGCCTGCGGCTGCTTTTGCAAAGCACGATGCAGTTTGAGCACAACCTGATTGGGAATATAAGTCACATCACAGGGAATGAATAAAGCATAGTCGGCTTGCAAATGTGACCATGCACTTTTCATCCCCATCAAGGGTCCGAGAAAACCATTTTGGTCATCTGCATAACACTGAATATCAGGTTCAATCTGTTTATATATCGAGTTATCACGGTGGCTATTCACCCAAATGTGTTGAACCTGAGTCTTAAAATATTCACAGATTTTTAACAGTTGAATCTGATCATCAAACTGTTGCAGCAGCTTATTCATGCCATTCATACGGCGGGCTTGCCCTCCCGCCAAGATCACCAGATCTGTAGCGGGATATTCTGTATTCATGCTTCTGCCTCCAATTGACAGGTTTTAATCAAGCCGCGAATCTCAGGTAAACAAGAACCACAATTGCCACCTGCTTTTAAACATGCCGTGACTTGTTTTTCATGGGTGATGTTTTGCGTTTTGATGGCTTCGATAATCTTATTTTTACCCACTTTAAAACAACTACAAACCAATGGTCCATCGTTATTTACAGCAGACATCGGCATCCCTGCCAACAGAGCTTTACGATGCAAAGCACTTAAACGTTCACGTTTAAATAGACTCGCCACCCAATCTCGATTTGGCAATAGATCGACAGGCGCAATATATAAACTGGCAATTAGAATACCTTCCTTTAAAATCACACTATGGCTGAGCTGCGATGAAATATCCTCCAGACTTAACCATTCATAGGTTTCATCCACAAAAGGCAGGAAGCTTTTCAGATTCTTTTGGGTCTCATCAAGACTGTGACGATCAGCAATTTCATAACGGATGGCTTTTGCAGTTTTGATTTTGGTCCACCACGCACAATGTTGCAAGGATGCTTTAATCTGATGTTCAAAGCCTTCACGGACATAGAGTACACCTTGCCAAGTGGTATGGAAGGGCTGAATGGCCACAGGGGTATGTTTAAACTCAGGTTCGCCTGAAATCGCATCCACCACAGGATTGACCACTTTACCAATCCGCGCATCAGAAGCGACTTGCTCAGTCCAGTGAATCGGGGCGAAGATTTGGCCACGACGCACACCTTGTGCCAAAGTCACCCGCAGCACACAACGCCCCCATTGGGAGCGGACTTCCACCAAAGCTTTATCTCGGATACCAAATTTTAACGCATCATTCGGGTGAATCTCGCAAAAAGGTTCAGCGCGATGCGTGGTAAGGTTTGCCGATAAACCGGTACGGGTCATGCTATGCCATTGGTCACGAATCCGTCCTGTATTCAACACCAATGGATAATCTTCGGAGATGGCATGCACTGGATCAATGGCGACAGTAGGAATCAGTTTGGCTTTTTTGTTGTTATGACTAAAACTGCCACGATCAAACAATTGCTCCACGGCGATGCTTTGCCCTTTCTCCCAGACTGGCCATTGGGTTGGGCGTAAATGGTTATATTCATCCAGACTTATATTCATTAAGCCTTTTAAATTGAAATAACGGAAATTTTCGACTTGATCACGTTGATCAACACTGGCATTTTGATAGGCCGATAAAGCCGCGTGTTCATTAAAAATGTCACAGGCATTGCTAAAATTAAAACCATGGAAACCCAGTTTTTTTGCAACCTCTGCCACCGCCCACCAATCCGCTTTGGCTTGCTTTGGCGGATTTAAAAAGGCACGTTGCCGTGAAATACGGCGTTCAGAATTGGTGACTGTACCATCTTTTTCACCCCAACCTAATGCAGGTAATAACACATCGGCATAAGCTGTGGTATCGGTATCTGCACAAATATCGGAGACTACAACAAACTCACATTTTTCCAAGGCACGTTTGACTTGATCTGCATCGGGTAAGCTCACCACAGGATTGGTTGCCATAATCCAGATCGCTTTGATTTTGCCACTCTCTACCGCTTGGAATAAATCCACTGCTTTTAAACCTGCTTGCTTGGCAATCACTGGGCTATTCCAAAAATCTTGTACCAGTTTTTGATGTGAAGGATTGTCCAGATCCAGATGTGCAGCCAACATATTGGCCAATCCCCCCACTTCACGACCGCCCATGGCATTGGGTTGACCCGTCATTGAAAATGGCGCTGCACCTAATTTACCAATTTTTCCAGTGAGTAAATGACAGTTGATAATGCTATTGGCTTTATTTACACCTTGAGATGATTGATTGACGCCCATCGAAAACAAGGAGATGACTTTTTCTGTTTGAGCAAACTTATCAAAAAACAGCTGTAATTTTTCTGCGGATATTCCAGTTCGTTTGACTAAAGCATTAAAATCTTGCTCACTTTCACTCGCCGCTAACAGTGCCGCTAAACCTTCGGTATAAGTCTCTACAAAATGATGGTCGGTATAATCATGATGGTAAAGATGCTGAAACAGACCATTAAATAAAGCCACATCCTGACCGGGTAAAATTGGTAAATGTAAATCCGCTTGCTCGCAGGTACTGGTAAAGCGAGGATCAACCACCACTACAAATAAATCTGGATTCTTACTCTTGGCTTGCATGATGCGTTGATACAATACGGGATGGCACCATGCCGTATTAGAGCCAACCAGAACCACCATATCCGTATATTCAAAATCCTCATAGCTGGCTGGAACAATATCTTCACCAAAAGCCCGTTTATGCGCTGCAACCGCAGATGACATACATAGGCGTGAATTGGTATCAATATTAGCAGTGCCTAAGTAGCCTTTAACAAACTTGTTCACCACATAATAATCTTCAGTCAATAACTGGCCTGAAACATAGAAAGCAACACTGTCTGCTCCATACTGGTCAATACAGGCTTGAAACTGCTCTGCAATTTTCTCAATCGCCTGATCCCATGTCGTGACCTGACGATGTTTTTTACGGCCAAACATGGGATGCAAGACACGGGTTTCCAAACCTAGCGTATCGGCTAAATTACTGCCTTTAATGCAGAGCCGTCCAAAGTTTGAAGGATGATCCAGATCACCCGCAATTTGCACCGTTGTACCATGCACTTTATGTTGTACACTGACATCCACACCACACCCCACGCCACAATAGGGACATGTTGTTTTTGTTATGATTGTTTCTGCTTGATCGGAGCGACTGTGTTCTAAATTTTGAATACTGTTCATGACTGCCCCTTTGAATCCCACCCAGCCTCCCTTTATCAAGGGAGGAGTACCGCGAATTCATATCTTAAATATAATTGAAAACAGTCCCTCTTTCATGTACAGAAGGAAGCCACGAACCATCGTCATTGCTAAAATTCGCGGCATTCCCCCGCTTTCATAAAGAGGGGGTTAGGGGGAGATTCATCACCCTGCCTTTTTCATTGCAAAATCCTTACCAAATAACAGCTTATTTCTAAAGGTAGAAACAGGGGTTTGGTCTGCAATCAATTCGGCATACCACATCCCATCTTCTGTATCACCAAATAGAACCGCACCAATCACTTTGTCCTTTTGGATAATGATGCGTTTATAAATTTGACGCTTATCATCATTGAGGATGATGTCTTCATAATCTTCTTTTGGTTCAAAGTTTCCAGCCGAGAATACATCAACCCCACTGACTTTTAACTGCGTTGGTACGGTCGGCGATTTAAAGGTTAAGCTGCCATGTTCAGCCAAATGCGTTGCACAGATAAAGGCTTGCCCCCATAACGGCTCAACTAGACCAAAGGTTTGATTACGATGTTCGATGCATTCACCTACCGCGTAAATACTTGGATCAAAAGTTTGCATGGTGTCATTCACCAAGATGCCACGGTTACAACGCAGCCCAGCACTTTGGGCCAAGGTAATATTCGGACGAATCCCGACCGCAAAAATCACTAAATCAGCATCTAACACAGTTCCATCTTTAAGTCGGACTTGACTGACATGACCCTCTTCACCAATCAACGCTTCAGTATTCGCCTCGGTAATGATATTGATGCCCTTTTGCTCAATACTATGGCGCAACATGCGACTGGCACGTCCATCCAACTGACGTTCCATAATTCGATCCATCAGATGTAGAACCGTGACATTCATACCACGTTGTTTCAGTCCGTAAGCCGCTTCCAGACCCAACAAACCACCACCAATCACCACCGCATTCTTTTTGGTTTCGCAATATTTGATCATGGTGTTGACATCATAAATATCACGGAAGCTAATCACGCCTTTTAAATCCACACCTTGCACAGGTGGAATAAACGGTGATGAACCTGTGGCAATGATCAAACGATCATAATCAACGCTTTCGCCTTTCTCGGTATGTACCACTTTACGAGTACGATCAATTTTGATCGCAGGATCATCCGCAATGAATTGAATCCCTTTGTCGCGATACCATGCATGTGGATGCAGCATGATGTCATCAATGGTTTTTTCACCTGAAAGCACTGGCGATAGCATAATCCGGTTGTAATTGCCCCAAGGCTCCTCACCGATCACGGTGACATCATAACGATCTGGTGCCATATCCAATAAGTCTTCTAGGCAACGCATCCCCGCTAGACCATTGCCAATCAGCACCAGTTTCAGCTTTTCTTGAGCGGCACCATTGTTGGTAATATAAGTCTTTTGCGGAACAGACCCGACCCAAACACGACCATTTTCAATTTTGGTTGGGAAAACCAGCAGCTTTTGATCTTTATCTTCCAAACAACGGCCCGTCGCTAAGCTGAAATGTTGTTTATAAATCGGCGATGCAATCACACGCTCACCTTGTAAATCACCAATGATGCCGCGACACATCACATTGGCTTGGCTGAAGGGATCTTTATTGCTAAGCGCATAAATTCGCTTTTCATGCCCGACACGGAACAGTGCAACCGATTGACCTTCAATTAGTGCGCCTACGCCTGTGTTTGGTGTGATGTCATCCAACGCACATACCTCAACCCATTGATTTTCTGGCAGCATATTGATGTTCTTTAAACTGGTCATTTGAGTTCTCCTTATGCTTCAACCATTGGGATACGATCGACTGAGCGTTCAGCGTCATTCAAAGGGCGAATCTGGTCACGTACTTGGGTAAATTGAATATGTGGATCAGCTTGCTGTTCTGCACTGGCATTGATATAGGTTTGGAAACGTTTCCGAATTTCAGGGTCTTCAACCGCAGTACGCCATTCATCTTGATAAGTGCCAATCACATGGCTCATACGGCTTTCAAGCTCTTCAGCCAATCCTAAGGAATCATCGACAATCACCGATTTGAGATAATCCAAACCGCCTTCCATATTGTCACGCCATACGCTGGTACGTTGTAAACGATCTGCTGTTTGAATATAGAACATAAAGAAACGGTCGATATAACGAATCAAGGTTTCGGTATCAAGATCTGATGCCAATAGCTCGGCATGACGTGGTTTCATACCCCCATTTCCACAGACATACAGATTCCAGCCTTTCTCGGTTGCAATCACCCCAACATCTTTACCTTGGGCTTCGGCACATTCACGGGTACAGCCCGACACCGCCATTTTTAATTTATGTGGTGAACGTAATCCTTTGTAGCGATTCTCAAGTTCAATGGCTAAGCCCACAGAATCATCAACACCATAACGACACCATGTGCTACCAACACAGGATTTCACGGTACGTAAAGATTTCCCGTACGCATGGCCAGATTCAAAACCTGCTGCATTGAGTTCTTCCCAAATAAATGGTAACTGATGGATTTGTGCACCAAATAAGTCAACCCGTTGTCCACCGGTAATTTTGGTATACAAGTTATATTTCTTGGCAATTTGACCGACAGCAATTAAACCATCAGGCGTGACCTCACCACCTGCCATACGCGGCACAACCGAGTAAGAACCATCTTTTTGAATATTACCCAAGTAGTAGTCGTTACTGTCTTGTAGGCCCGCATGACTTGGTTCCAGTACGAAATCATTCCAGCACGATGCCAAAATATTGGCCGCCATTGGCTTACAAATATCACAACCTAGACCATGACCATGTTGCTGAATCAAATCATCAAAGGTCTTGATTTCATTGACACGAACCAAGTGATAAATTTCTTGGCGTGAGTACGGGAAGTGCTCACACACATGGTTATTGACCGTTACGCCTTGGCGTTGCAGTTCAGACTTCAACACTTGCGTGACTAAAGGTGCACAACCACCACAGGCTGTCGCCGCTTTGGTACATTTTTTCAAAGCACCGAGTGAGGTTGAACCATCACAAATTGCTTGGCAAATATCGGCTTTGGACACGTTATTACAAGAACAAATGGTTGCGCTATCTGGCAATAAATCGACACCACTACCGCCTGCTTTGGCACCTGAATCGGCAAAACCTGGCATGATCAAGCTTTCAGGTGTTTCTGGTAGTGCCAGACCATTCAGCATCATTTGTAGCAGGTCATTGTATTCTTTAGCATCACCGACCAAGACCGCACCAAGCAACTTGGTTTTATCTGCATCGACCACGATCTTTTTATAAACCAAGCTATCTTCATCAGCATAAAAATAGCTAAGTGAGTTTGGCGTCATCCCATGTGCATCACCAACGGATGCCACATCAACCCCCATCAACTTCAACTTGGTGCTCATATCTGCACCTGCGAAACAATGGGTTTCTTCTTCTAGGATATGTTTTGCAGCGATTCGTGCCATGTCATAGCCAGGTGCGACCAGACCGTAGATTTTGTTATCCCACAGCGCACATTCACCAATCGCATAGATATGCTCATCTGAGGTTTGGCAGTAATCATTGATTTTAATCCCGCCACGCTCACCCAACGCTAATCCACTAATACGCGCTAATTCATCACGTGGGCGAATTCCCGCTGAGAATAAAATGATATCTGTTTCCAGCTCACTGCCATCCGCAAACTTCATGATGTGCGTTGTGCTATCACCGGCTTCAATACATTGCGTGGCTTTTTGGGTATGGACTTTTACCCCAAGATTTTCAATTTTACGGCGTAATACCTTGCCACCTAGATCATCAATTTGTACCGCCATTAAACGCGGTGCAAACTCCACCACATGCGTTTCCAGATTTAAATCTCGCAATGCTTTGGCAGCTTCCAGACCTAATAAACCACCACCAATCACTACACCTGTTTTGGCATTTAAGCTCGCAGCACGAATGGCATCTAAGTCTTCAATGGTACGATAGACAAAACAGTTTTCACGATCATTGCCTGAAATTGGTGGAACAAAGGCATATGAACCTGTTGCTAAGACCAATTTGTCATAATGAATGACATCGCCTAAATTGGTAGTCACCGTTTGCTCAGCTGCATTAATTTCCACCGCTTTGGTATTGAGTCTTAAATCAATACCGTGCGCGTCTGCAAAATCAAAGCGAGCCAGTGATAAATCTTTGGCTGTTTTACCAGAGAAGTATTCAGTCAAATGTACGCGGTCATAGGCAATACGTGGTTCTTCTGCAAGGATGGTAATTTCTAATTCATCATCAGCTTTCTCTAAGATGGCTTCGATGAATTTATGCCCCACCATACCGTGACCAATCATCACTAATTTCATTGTGTTTCTCCTCAAATCGAATCTTTGATTAAGCTGCGCTGCGTTGTTCTGAGCTACGTTCCAACATGGCTTGTTCAAACAGCTGTTGTTCTTTTTGTTTATGCTCTACCGAGAATCGGATCAGCATCACCGAGCTTGCAGCAATCACCACCAAGCCACCTAAAACCATTAAACAAGTTTGAAAATCGACCATTCCTTTCAGCAAGAATCCTGCTGCGACTGCCCCGACATTGCCACCTGCACCAATAATGCCTGCCACACCACCGAGTGCTTCACGATCAATAAATGGAACCAATGCATAAGTCGCACCACATGCCATATGGGTAAACAGTGCGAAGATGGTCATACTGAGGATTGCAAGAACGGCACTATTCATATGCGCAAATAGCATCAGGAACAGTCCTTCACCCAAGATCAACAGAAACAAGATTTTGGTACGACCATCCAAACCTTTTTTCAGCGCCACTTTGTCTGAAACAATCCCGCCAAGGGCACGGGCAAACAGTGCCAGCAAACCAAAAACCCCTGCTGCCAGTCCTGCTTCTTTTAAACCAAAGTTAAAGTGCTCGACGTAATACATCGCAATGATGTTGTGCATGAAGATTTCAATGCCGAAACATGCCGCATAAGAGCAGAATAGAATCCAGACCCGATAGTTACGCGCTGCGTGCATTAGGATCGCCATGCCACCTTTTTTGTCGCTTCCAACTACCACACCTTGCGCACGAAGTTCTTTGAAATCACCTTGCGGGCAGTCTTGGGTCAGCTTCCAATAAAGCACACCTACGATCAGCATCATCACACCCGGTACAAGCAATGCAATTCTCCACCCCATGGCTTGTTCAACACCAAACATCACCAAGGCGGATAACAGCAAAGGCATCAAGGCTTGCGTTGCACCACCACCCGCATTGCCCCAACCCGCTGAAGCTGCATTTGCGGTGCCTACAACATTTGGCGCAAACATAATGCTGGTATGGTATTGAGTGATTACAAAGCTAGCGCCAATTGCACCAATCAATAAACGGAAGAATAGGAAGGATTCATAACTATTTGCTGCAGCAACACCAAATACAGGGATGCTGCCCAACAATAACAATGCAGTATAAGTTTTACGTGGGCCATATTTATCACACAAAGGACCAACGATTAATCGAACCACGATGGTGATTGCAACAGCAGCAATATTAATATTGGCGATCTGATCTTTGGTGAGATGGAACTCGCCTGCGATCACTGGCATTAACGGTGCACAAGCAAACCAAGCAAAGAAACAAACGAAGAAAGCAAGCCAACTCATGTGGAATGCCCGCATGGCTGGTGCAGAAAAGTTGAATAACTTAATTGATGTGGCTTTTTTCGCCGATAAATCTAAAGACATGGCCATCTCCCTTACTGAACGTATCATGTGTTGTTCATACAGCACGCTGTATCAACAAACCGATCAGATCGGACATCGTTGGCCGTCTTACAATTTTGCAAGTCATCTTTGACTCAGGAAATAAATAGCAAATGCTGTGCCAAGTATGAGGGTAATGTGGAAAACAAAATGCTAGTTACTGTTTTATATAAGGTTTACATGATTTCAATTTATTAAAAAATATAATCAAGCGAATTCAATCTGATACATTCAGCGCAATGCCCTGTTTTAAATCATAATCCGCACTGCTTCAAAACAACCCTTTTTACGCACCCAAAGAGTGCACTCTTGCTTCTGAAATAGATAAACCGATTTTCTCCATTTCTTTTCTTCCCTCATAACGGTACAACACAGCGCATAAACAATACGCCCTACGGAGCGATTGCACCGAATAAGAAATCAAAATACTTTTACTGGCACTAATTTTGCTTCAAAACCATATGCACAGCACTTTAGGATTTGTGCGCAACCCTACCGTTTGACCTAAATACTATGCCGAAACTCAAGATCGCACTTATTGATGACGACCAGGCTCGGGCTGAATACATAAAAAACTGTTTAATTGAACATGACTTTGATGTAGTGGCTTGTTTTACCCTCGATCATCTCAATATTTTTAAACTCGAACATCTTCAAGCCGATGTGATTCTGCTTGATATGGATCATCCGCATCGCGATGTAATTGAAAGTTGTGTTAGCAACTTTGATCTACCTACCGTCTTGTTTACCAAAAACACAGATAAAGACACCATAAAACAAGCCATTGATGCAGGAATTACCGCCTATATCGTTGATGGTATAGACCCGAGTCGCTTACACACTATTTTAGACATTTCAATTGAGCAGTATAAAAAGCATAAAAAATTGGAATGTGACCTAAAAGATGCCAAGACTAAACTCGCGGATCGTAAAGATGTTGAAAAAGCCAAAGTATTGCTGATGCAACTACATGGCTTAAGTGAAGATACCGCGTTTCAATTACTCAGAAAAAATGCCATGAGCCACCGTATGACCATTGGAGAAATGGCGCGACGTTTACTGGATGCCCAACAACTTTTAAATAATCAACTAAAGGATGAATAGATGAGCCATTTAGTCGAATTAGCAAAAGTAGAAAAAAACGAATTACAACTGGGCTATATTCCCTTACTGGATTGTGTCGCATTACTCTGGGCAAAACAGCGTGGTTTTTTTGACGAAGTCGGTTTAAATGTCAATTTAGTCAAGGAAGCTTCTTGGGCCAGTTTACGTGATCGTCTTGCTTTTGGCTTACTCGATGCAGCACATTGCCTGTCAGCCATGCTGCCAGCAGCAGCGGTCGGCACAGATCAAATTGGGATTCCACTACAAACCCCTCTAGTCCTCAGTGAAAATCGTGCCTTTATCAGCTTAAGCCAAAAGCTCTGTTATGCATTGAATATTCAGAAGCAAGACAGCGCAGAAAGCTCAGCAAAAAAACTAACGCACTATATTCAACAAAATCAAAATGTGTCATTGGCACATGTATTCCAACACTCGATTCACCACTATTGTCTAAGAGAATGGTTAGCCTTAGCCGATCCTAAACTGGCGCAATCCATTCAAATGAAGACCCTGCCACCTCCCTATATGGTTGAGGCGATTAGTAACCATTTAATAGATGGGTTTTGTGTCGGAGAACCTTGGAATACTCAAGCCGAATTACAGGGCTTAAGTCACATCGTCTGTTCTAGTCAGCATATTATTCCCAATGTTGCAGACAAAGTCTTAGCCGTTACACAAGAATGGGCGCAACAACACCCACATACCTTGATTGCCTTAACCAGTGCAATCATGAAAGCGCAGCAAGAGTTGCGGCAACTAGATGATTTCACCCCTGTATGGCAACTTATGATTGAATTTGATGTGATCCAATTCCATTGCTCAGCAGAAATACATGTCGAAAAATATTTTACCATCCAAAATATCATTCGGAATTTTGTGCAAGACAGTGCTGAACCGAAAGTAAAAGATTTTGAATGGCTATTTCAGCAAATGCATAAATGGAATAGTTTCGCATTAGATAAAACGTCTTATTCGGATCAGGCACAACGCTGTTTACTCACTCAGACCTATCAAGCAGCTTCGACCCAGTCATAGAAACAAAAATAAAAAAAGCTGTCTTGATGTACCAAGACAGCTTTGAAAGACCCATAAGAGACTGCCCCAATCAAAAGCAAGCTCTTAAGTAATGTTATCTTATTCAAAGCATGGATATCTTTTTCGGACATTTTTATGTCATTAACTGCCATCTCCAAAGTGAAATTTCATCATTTCTGCCAACTGGATAAGCGATATAAATGTTCAATTCATAATCTTTGGAGTCAATAGGATTCAGTGCTGTACTTCTCTTGCTTTGTGCGTAGTACATAGTATCTAAAAGTGGATCTGCAGTTTTTTTCAACTTTGTATGAAACATCTGCACAAAAAAGAATTAAAATATTTAAAAACAATATGTTAAAATCAAAAAATCACTCACTCCTTTCTCATTTAATTGTATATCAAAATGTCTTTTTGCTGGTATTTAAATTAGATCGTTAGATATAAATTTAAATCATTTGACTGCTGAGTTACACAATTGCCATGAACGAAATGGGGCAATTCAGTTTAAAATGTTTAAAAATTAAATTACGCTAAATTTTGTCATATTTTAACATTGCCAATTCCTTGCAAAGTTTTCATTATATGCACCATGCTTGGTATGCAAATTTCTTCATCGATTAAAACAAATTATAAAAAAATTGCAGAATTTTGTGCCATAATAAGCAAACTTTGCAGACATCTTGCAAAAAACTTTTGCAGATTTAGAATTGGAGCAGGCTGAATGAGCTCAACCATTTTGGTGATTCACGGACCGAATTTGAACTTGCTAGGAAAGCGCGAACCAGAGGTTTATGGTTATCTCACTTTAGATGATATTAACCAACAACTCACTGCTCAAGCTCAACATGCATCACTTACTCTAGATTCTTTTCAAAGTAACTGGGAAGGTGCGATTGTCGATCGCATTCATCAAGCACAAACCGAAGGTGTGAAATTTATCATCATCAATCCTGCTGCCTTGACCCACACATCAGTTGCTTTACGTGACGCCCTACTTGGTGTTGCCATCCCATTTATTGAGGTTCATTTGTCAAATGTTCACGCCCGTGAATCATTCCGTCATCACTCATATTTATCAGATAAAGCCATTGGCGTAATTTGTGGCTTAGGTGCAAAGGGTTATTCCTTTGCTCTCGATTACGCTATCGAAAAAATTCAATCTTCTAACTAATTTTAAACACATTAGGAATGCTCACTCATGGATATCCGTAAAATCAAGAAACTCATCGATTTGATGATTGAATCTGACTTACAAGCGATTGAAGTTAAGGAAGGTGACCAATCCATCTCATTAACTCGTCCTACCCCTGTTTATGCAGCAGCGCCGGTTGCAGCAGCGCCAACAGCTTCTGCTCCAGCGCCAGCAGCAAAAACCCCTCGTGGTGCTGTTGAAACTTCTCCAATGGTTGGTGTGTTCTATGCAGCACCGAGTCCAGGCGAAGCGCCATTTGTAAATGTAGGTCAAACAGTTTCTGCGGGTGAAACATTGGGGATCATTGAAGCGATGAAAATCATGAACCCGATTGAAGCGACTAAGAGCGGTGTCATTGAAGAAATTTTAGTAAAAAATGGTGAAGTGATCCAATTCGGTCAACCACTTTTCCGCTACCGTGCATAATTAGTCTGGGGATTCCTATGTTGCAAAAAGTATTAATTGCAAACCGTGGTGAAATCGCTTTACGAATTACTCGGGCTTGTAAAACTCTTGGCATTAAAACAGTAGGTATCTATTCAGATGCCGATAAAGATTTAATGCACTTACGCTTCGTTGATGAAGCAGTATGTATCGGACCGGGTGCAAGTAGTGAAAGCTATTTAAATATTCCTGCAATTATTACTGCTGCGGAAATTACAGGTGCGGATGCCATTCATCCAGGTTATGGCTTTTTATCTGAAAATGCTGAATTCGCTGAAATTGTAGAAAGCTCAGGCTTTATCTTCATTGGGCCACGTCCTGAACATATTCGCCTGATGGGGAATAAAGTTTCTGCGATTATCGCGATGAAAAAGTCAGGCGTACCAACCGTACCAGGTTGTGACCATGCGGTAACCATTCACAATGCGCTTGCTGAAGCCAAAGAAATCGGCTTCCCATTGATCGTCAAAGCGGCTTCTGGTGGTGGTGGTCGTGGTATGCGTATCGTAGAGCGTGTCGATACCCTTCTTGAATCTGTTCAAGCGGCACAACGTGATGCGGAAATGTGGTTTGGTGATGATACAGTGTATATGGAACGTTTCTTACAGAAACCACGCCATGTCGAAGTACAGGTTCTCGGGGATGGTAATGGCCATGCGATTCACCTCTATGATCGCGACTGTTCTTTACAACGTCGCCACCAAAAAGTGTTGGAAGAAGCACCTGCTCCAAACTTACCAGAACAAGCACGTGCTGATATTTTAGAAGCGTGTGTGAATGCCTGTAAGTTAATGCAGTATCGTGGTGCGGGAACATTCGAGTTTTTATTTGAAGATGGTGAATTCTTCTTTATCGAGATGAATACCCGTGTTCAAGTAGAACACCCTGTCACTGAAATGGTGACTGGTGTAGATATTATTGAGCAGCAACTTCGTATTGCGGCCGGTTTAGGCTTAGAGCTTGAACAAGACCAAATCGAAGTAAAAGGTCATGCGATTGAATGCCGTATCAATGCTGAAGATCCAACTACCTTCTTGCCATCTCCTGGGAAAATTGAAAATTTCTATGCACCAGGTGGCGCGGGAATCCGTTTGGACTCGCACATTTATCAAGGCTATAGCATTCCACCTTACTATGATTCAATGATTGCAAAATTAATTGCCCATGGTAAAGATCGTGAAACCTCTTTGGCTCGCATGCGCCAAGCTTTAGATGAAATGATTCTAACTGGTATTAAGACCAATATTCCATTGCATAAAGATCTGATCTTGAAGGATAAAAACTTCTGTGAACAGGCAATGGATATTCATTATCTTGAAAAACATTTGCTGAAGCAGCTAGAACAACAAGCTGAAAAAGCCTAAATAAAAAAGCCTCTTCAATAAGAGGCTTTTTTTATAACTCAATCGATTTAGGGTAAAACACGGCGTAACGTGGCAAAGCATTTATCACCTTTTTCACTGGCACAAAAATCAATGGTCGAATCATTGGCCCACTTCACGAAATATTGAGAAACCTCACCTGTTTGATCTTGCTTTTGGCCTGAACAGTCCATTTCATTATTGTCATATTTGATTTGTAAAATCAGTGCAGGTAAACGCTCTTTATGATCTTCTGAAGGTTGATAATCATATAAGCCATAAGACCATTCTTGACCGCTTTTAACCACGACATCACTGGTACCACGGAAATTATAGTACTCGACACATTTTTTATTGTTCGGAATTTCCATTCCCCACAAGCCCATGATTTCTGGACGAGTAGTCACACGAATTGCGTTTGCTTTCGTGATCTGCTGCGGGGTTACTGTTGCTTTGTCATTTACGACCGTCTCTGCCATAGTCCATGTTGAGCAAGCCCATAATAATCCAATAATATAAATATTTTTCATAGATTTAATTAAGTCGTCATCTTAACGGTGCATAGGCTTAAATTAGCATATTTTTTGATAAAAACATGCATTCATAACCATATAAACACAATATTTTTACCATATCATTGAATTGCATGTTTTGGCATTTTTTCAGGTATGCTATTTTCCAATTTGTGCTTAATTATTTACTTTATAAAGATTTAGCTTTAGGGATAAAAGCCATGAAATTTTCTGAATACGTACAATACGACGGTCTCGGACTAGCTCAACTGGTCAAAAACAAAGAAGTACACCCGTCAGAGCTGCTTGAAATTGCATTGCAACGAAGCAATCAAGTCAATCCGAAACTGAATGCCATCATTATCCCAATGTACGAGCAAGCCAAACAACGTGCGCAACAAAACCTTACTGGTGCATTTGCAGGCGTACCTTTTCTCGTCAAAGACCTATTCCAAGAATACCAAGGTGCGCCCACCTCTTATGGCAGTCAAGCATTAAAAAAAATCAATTACACGCCAGACTTTAATGCAGAAATTGTCAATCGCTGGGAACAAACTGGTATTGTCACTTTTGGACGAACCAACACGCCTGAATTTGGTATTAAAGGGATTACTGAGCCTGATGCTTGGGGAGCATGCCATAATCCTTGGAATTTAAAACATAACAGCGGTGGATCTTCAGGCGGTTCTGCTTCGGCTGTTGCAGGCGGCTTAGTCCCTATTGCGGGTGCGGGTGATGGCGGTGGATCAATTCGTATCCCTGCTTCATATTGTGGTTTATTTGGACTCAAACCCAGTCGTGGACGTACGCCTTGGGGACCACAATTTAGTGAAGCCATGCATGGCGCGGCTATGCAACATATACTCAGCAAAACCGTGCGAGATAGTGCAGCCATGCTGGATGCAGTACAAGGTCCAGAACAAACCTCATTATTTCGAATTGAAGCCCCTGAACAAAAATATTTAGATGTAATTCAGCAAGCACCAAAGAAACTCCGCATTGCGTTTAGTACCCAATCACCAATTGGCACCAAGCTTTCTAAAGACGCAATCCAAGCAGTGCAACAAACTGCGAAGCTATTAGAGTCATTGGGTCATATTGTGGTTGAAGATCGCCCACAAATTGACGGTTTGGAACTAGCAAAAGATTTCGTTACCACATGGTTCTGCCAGTTCTCTTATATGCAAGCGCAAATCAAGCAAATGGCAGGCGCAACGGATCGCGATTTTGAACTAGACTCGATTGCTTTGGCCGCTTTTGGAGCAAAGACCACAGCGACAGAATATATTCATACCCTCAATAATTGGGGACTATACAGCACCCAGATGAATATTTTCTTTGAAAAATATGACTTATACCTCACCCCAACCACCGCTTCAGTCGCCCCAAAAAATGGTGAAGTTGCCACCCCAACTTGGCAGAAACCTATTTTAAAAGGCTTGTTAAAAATGGGTAAAGCACATTATCTGGCTCAAGGCAAACTGGTTGAGAAAATGGTGCAGGACAATTTAAGTTGGGTACCTTTTACCCAGCTCGCCAATGTAACAGGCCTACCTGCCATGTCAGTCCCTTTGTTCTGGAATAAACACGGTATGCCACTGGGTAGCCAGTTTATTGCACCTTTTGGACGTGAAGACCGCTTGTTGCAACTTGCTGCTCAATTAGAACAAGCACAACCGTGGCTGCCACAATATAAGAATATCCAAATCTAGTCTAAGTTTTGGCTGCTGTTTCCACTTGATTTGGCAGCCATAGCACCAGCAATAAACCAAACAAAACCACCACACTGGCACAGTAGAAAATGGTCGCACCTGAAAATATTTGCCAGTAATGCCCTGCCAATAAACTTCCAGACGCTACCCCTAGGCCCCACATGGTGCTATACAACGCTTGTCCTCGGCCTTGCTGCTCTGGTGTAAAGTTTTGGAAAATCACTTTCATGGCAATCAGATGGAATAGACCAAAACTAAAGGCATGTAAACATTGTGCTAACAACTGTCCAATATAATTGCCCTCTAAGATACCAACCAAGAACCAACGTAAACTGGTCAGCACTAAGCAAATTACCACCAGTGTCCGCCATGAAAAGCGAGTGAAGAATAGCTTTTGTGCAACAGCAAACATGACGATTTCAGCAATCACCCCCATCGCCCATAAACTGCCGATTTGTGTGGTGCTAAAGCCAATTTCTTTTAAATAGTTACTGTAAAAACTATAAAACGGCGCCAATGAAAACAACAAAATAAATTCGATACTAAAAAATGCCGCGACGATGGGCCGTTTTAAAATCGGCAGCAGTGGTTCAAGTGTTTTTTGGGAACTTGGTGCATGTTCAGGTTCTTTAATACTAAATGACCAGAGAAAAGCCAGAAACGAAACAGAGAGAAGTAAGATTGGCAACATTGAAATCGGAATGACTTCCAGCAAAGCCCCTATGACAAATACACCCACAATAAAACCAACAGATCCCCATTTACGTACTTTGCCATAGAGTTCCGCACGTTTTTCGCCTAACCAGAATAAAGTCACTCCTTCAAACTGCGCCAAGATGGCATTTTGGAAGAAACTGAAAATCAACATCAGTAAAGCCACTGATTGGAAACTATTCGGGATTACGAAGATAGCAAACCAGATACAGGCTTCCATCCATGTCGCAATACGTACCAAAAGCATTCGCTTTCCTGATTTATCAGCAATCCAGCCCCAAATTAATGGTGCAAAAAAACGGGTAATAATCGCAATTGAAGAAAGAATACCGATCTCTTGATAATTGAAACCCTGATCTTGTAGATACAGGTTCCAATACGGCATGAATGTACCGACTATGGCATAGTAGAAAAAGTAGAAGCCTGCGAGTCTGGTATTGATGGTCAGTGATGGCATTGATTCATTTTATTCGTTGGGTAAGCCTGAAATAATGGCTTATATCTTTCTATTTGAAGCTTTAACTCGCATCCAAATATACACGCTTTCATCATTCATACTGGCTTGTATCAAAACATCATACCTCTAAACCACCTCGAATAATTCATTTGATCAATATAAATCCGAATATAGAATCTAAGTTCATTTCTATATGAATAAAATCCAATCATCACTATTTATTTTCGCGTCTCATAAAACCGCTTTTTGCGATGGCCCTAGCTCCAAGGTTTAAATTAAAAAACCTTTTAAATCACATATTCACCAGAGTAAATCATGGTTTACAGTGATCAAGCCATTATCGGATAAGAAACCCATGACTCATGTAGCTTTTCTTCTTTCCAAACATTTAACATTGCTTCCGATGCAGGAAATAAATTAGAGGGTAAGTCTGATAAGCTAAACCAAGCCCATTTATCAAAAACATCGGGTTCGGTGACCACAATTTGTGCTTTCATCTTATTATTGTGTAACTGACACGACAGCCCCACCGTAGTATTTACAACGCGCGAAGACTGATCAATAAGTAGCGTAAATGGTTTAATATTCTGTTCTTCTAACTTTAAGCCTGTTTCTTCAAATACTTCTCTTAGCGCTGATTGTTCATACCTTTCACCAGCTTCAATTTTTCCATCTGGAAAACACCAAGAAGGTTCTTCACCAACTTTAATGCGCAGGCCTAATAAGACTTGATCTGCATCATCTAATATCATCACACCAACACCAACTATGGGTGCTAAATTTAAAGTCTGAATCATCATATAATACCTTTGCAATACTTTTTATCTGAACTAAGTTATTTGAGATCTTAATTATGGCGACTTACGATGGCAGTAATAATACCAACTGAAGAGAACACCTCAATATAATTTCTCATTCAATATAATTTTCCCAACATAAAAACAAAAAGGGCTGAAAATTCAGCCCTTTTTAACGATCAATTTACAACTTACGCATCCGTATTCAACGCCACACTCGGCTGAGCATTTCTCAACTTACGTTGCTTTACATAATACGCTAGCATCAAACACAGAATCCATGCAGGAATCATCATGACGGCAATCCGCATATCCGCAGTCAATGACATCACCACGAGAATACCCAACATAAAGATCATGCAAAGATAATTACTGAATGGATAAGCAATACTTGGAAACTTGGTAGTGACACCCTGTGCTTGCATGGCTTTACGGAACTTTAAATGCGTCCATGAAATCACCACCCAGTTAATCACAATGGCTGCAACCACCAGCATCATTAACAAACCAAATGCCTTCTCAGGAAATGCATAGTTCAACAATACACACAGTACCGTGACGAATGCAGATACATAAACAGCATTGGTTGGAATACCACGTTTGTTGATTTTCTGAAGAAACTTAGGTGCATTACCTTGTTGGGCCAAGCCCAATAACATACGGCTACTGCAATAGCTGGTTCCGTTATAAACAGATACAGCCGCAGTCAAGATCACAAAGTTCAACATTGTTGCGACGCCTTGGCTATCTAATGATGCAAAGACCATTACGAATGGACTACCACCTTGTGCCATTTGATTCCAAGGGAACAGCGCGAATAAAATGAAAAGTGTTGCAATATAGAAAATCAAAATACGGTAGATAATTTGATTCACTGCTTTCGGCAAGGTTTTATCAGGATCACGAGCTTCTGCTGCGGTAATACCAAATAACTCGATACCACCAAAGGCGAAAATGATTACTGCCATGGCCATGACCAGACCTTCTACACCAAATGGAAAGAATCCACCCAATGCCCAAAGATTACTGATACCCGCTTGTGGCCCTGCTGTTCCTGTTGCAAGTAAATACGAACCAAAACCAATCATGGCCAAGATTGCTAAAATTTTGATGATGGAGAACCAAAACTCCATTTCACCAAAAAATTTGACATGCAAAAGGTTGATACCGTTAATTAAGATAAAAAAGGCCAATGCCGAAACCCATGTCGGGATTTCAGGCCACCAGTATTGAATATATAAGCCAATCGCACTCAACTCTGCCATACAGACCAGCACATTGAGTACCCAGTAGTTCCAGCCAGACATAAAGCCTGCGAAAGAACCCCAGTATTTATAAGCAAAATGGCTGAATGAACCACTGACTGGCTCTTGTACCACCATTTCACCTAATTGTCGCATCATTAAAAATGCAATAAGCCCTGCAATCGCATAACCCAGAATGACCGATGGGCCCGCCAGCTTAATCGATTGTGAGATACCTAGAAACAAACCTGTGCCAATCGCACCACCTAGCGCAATAAGCTGGATATGCCGATTGCTTAAACCTGGGTTCAGGTTTCCTTGCTCCTGTTTTGACATATGATTATTCTCATCCGTGTCGCGTAATTTTTCTGTCTAAAATTACGTATATCATAAGTTAATCACAAATGCCTATATCTAATCCGAAAAATAATTAATTCACTTTTCGAATAACCGCGCATATAAACAGAAAATTCAATAAATAACAAATATTATGAATAATGTAATTAAATTATGTATTGCGTAATTAATTATTTTCAGTATGATAGAAATGAAGACACAGGGATTTTTGCTCTAAGTAAACTAGAATTGGTAGATAAATACTTAAATATCAATCTATCTTTCAACCACTTAATCAAAACACTCCCTAAAAAACCAGATTAGACCAACAGAATTAAAGACAAGGAAAGCGAATCATGGCACATCATTTAACTTCTTTTCTTGAGATTGATGCCCAGTCAGATTTCACAATACATAATTTGCCATACGGTATTTTTAGCGAGACCATACAAGCTGACAAACGTGTGGGCGTTGCAATTGGTGAATGGGTGCTTGACCTTGCCGCATTAGAGCAAAAAGGTTTATTACAGCTCACGACAGCAAACTGCTTTAATCAGCCGACACTGAATAAATTCATCGAAACAGGCAAACAGAATTGGCATACGGTTCGCAGCACTGTGCAAAGCTTATTGTCTGCGGAAAATCCGACCTTACGTGATGATGCCGATTTACGTCAGCAAGTGTTGTTTAAACAAGAAGATGTGGTCTTACATTTACCGATTCATGTTCCTGGCTATACCGACTTCTATTCATCGAAAGAACATGCCACCAATGTTGGTACCATGTTTAGAGACCCTAAAAATGCGCTATTGCCGAACTGGAGCGAATTGCCTGTCGGCTATAACGGTCGTGCCAGTTCTGTGATTGTCAGCGGTAAAGACATTGTGCGCCCTTCAGGCCAAATCAAATTACCGAATGAAGAACGCCCTGTATTCTCGGCAACCCGTAAACTCGACTTTGAATTAGAAACCGCTTTTGTCGTGGGTAAAGCAACTGAATTGGGTGAGCCGATTGCCATTGAAAATGCATGGGAACATATCTTTGGCATGGTGTTGCTGAATGATTGGTCAGCACGTGATATCCAACAATGGGAATATGTCCCTTTAGGCCCTTTCAATGCCAAAACTTTTGCCAGTGCCATTTCACCGTGGGTGGTGACCATGGAAGCGCTTGAGCCATTTAAAGTCAAAGGTCCAGAGCAACAGCCAAAACCATTGGGCTATCTACAAGAAAACACTGCAAACAGCTATGACATTCACCTTAGTGTTGAAGTGCAAACACCTCAATCAGAACAAGCCGATGTGATTTGCCAAACCAACTTTAAATATATGTATTGGTCAATGTCACAGCAACTGACTCACCACACCATTGCAGGCTGTAATGTACAAGTCGGCGATTTAATGGGTTCAGGCACAATTTCAGGCCCAACTGAAGATTCTTATGGCAGCTTACTGGAACTGACTTGGAATACCACCAAACCGCTCAACCTTTCCAACGGCGAAAAGCGTGGCTTCTTGGAAGATGGTGACCGTGTCGTGATGAAAGGCTACTGTGAAAAAGATGGAATTCGCGTGGGCTTTGGTGAAGTTGCCAATACCATTTTACCAGCACGTCACTTTCGTTTTAATGAACAAAAGGACGAACGCTATGAAACTGTATAGTTACTTTCGTAGCTCCGCGGCTTATCGGGTACGTATTGCACTTAACCTGAAAGCATTGCCCTATGAAACTGAAGCAGTGCATCTCGTTAAAAATGAGCAGCAACTAGCAAGTTATCGTGCCCTCAATCCGAGTCAGTTGGTGCCAACGTTGCTTGACCAAGATCAGACCTTTACTCAGTCGCTTAGTATTTTGGAATATCTGGAAGAACGTTATCCAGCCAAAGCGCTATTACCCAAAGATCTGGTTGAACGTGCCAAAGTCCGTGCCTTCGCACAAAGCATTGCCTGTGACATTCATCCAATCAATAACCTGAGAGTGTTGAAGTACCTGCAAAACGATCTTGCGATCAGCAACGAACAAAAAACGCTGTGGTACCGACATTGGATTTTAGAAGGCTTTCACAGCTTAGAAATGCAATTACAGCATTCCAATGGGCAGTTCTGTTTTGGCTCACAGCCAACTTTTGCCGACTGCTGTTTGATTCCTCAAGTCTACAACGCCAAGCGCTTTAAAATTGATTTAAGTGCTTTTCCCAAGATTGAGTCGATCTACCAACATTGCTTAACCCTTCCCGCATTCTTAAATGCGACCCCAGAACAACAACCAGATTGGGAATAGAGATAAAAGGAGTTTTATCATGAGCTTTGCAATTAAAAAAATTCACCATGTGGCTTATCGCTGTAAAGATGCGAAAGAAACCGTCGAATGGTACAAAAAAATGCTGCATATGGATTTCATTCTGGCCTTTGCAGAAGACCATGTGCCATCCACCAAAGCCTTTGACCCTTACATGCATTTGTTTTTAGATGCGGGCCAAGGCAATGTATTGGCATTTTTTGAACTGCCGACGCAACCAGATATGGGCCGTGATGAAAACACACCACAATGGGTACAACATATTGCCTTTGAAGTAGAAGATTTAGATGCGCTGATGGCAGCAAAAGCACATCTTGAAGCCAATGACGTGAAGGTATTAGGTGTGACCAACCATGGTATCTTCCATTCGATTTACTTCTTCGATCCAAATGGTCATCGTCTGGAACTGACCTATAATGATGTCCATGCCGATGCCAAGATTGCACGAATTACCGAAGAAATGAAATTAGAAATGCTGGATGAGTGGAGTCGCACCAAACGTGCACCGCATCATACTCATTTCTTACACGAAGATGAACTTGGTGCATAAATCCAGTTCCATGAATTTGGCATTAGCGTTGTAAAATGCTAATGCCTTTTTTTATGGTCTAAATTTAAAGCATTCTGTATATTTTTAAGGCATAGTAGACTCAGCAAAATAGCGTGCAATCTCTCTAAAAACAATTGTATGCTTATGCAATTCACCGATTTGATTCATTTAAAAAGATGATTTCTATTTTGCCAACTGCTCAGGCATTATGTGCTGGATGTAAATTGTCCATGATTGACAGCAACAAATACGGCGTGAAAGCACGCAGCTTAAGGGTTATTGAATGATTGAAGAAAAGTTATCTGGTGGGGTTCAATCACTTGAGGTCGGTTTAGCGGTACTCAATGCCCTTTTAGAGCATAACAAGCCCATTATATTAAAAGATCTATCCAGCAAACTGGATATGCACCCTGCCAAGGTACACCGTTATCTGGTCAGTCTGATTCGCATGAATTACGCCAAGCAGCTTACCGATGGTCAGTATGCCTTAGGCGATCAAGCATGGCGTTTAGGCTTGAACTGTATCCAGCATACCGATGTATTACAGCTGGTTCAGCACCTGATTTATGAATTACAAAACAAGATTGGCTGTGGTATTCAAATCAGTAAATGGTCACCTAAAGGACCTTTAGTGGTTCAATCAATTGAATCCAATCACCCGATTTCGATTGTGACCAAGGTTGGTTCAATCATGCCATTGGTCAATTCCGCAGCGGGTCGTGTGTTTGCCTCTTATATGCCTGAAGCCGTGATTAAGCCACTCATGCAAGCGGAATGGGAAAAAGCGGCTCATAACCATTACCCGATTAAACCGACCGATTGGGATGAGTTCTTAGTATTAAAAGAAAATGTTCTGCAACATGGTATGTCGATTGCTCAAGGTGATCTTTTGGTCGGGATTAATGCAGTGGGTCTACCGATCTTTAATGCGCATCATTCAATGGAGTTTTGTATTGTCGCGTTGGACAGTGAAATGTTTTTCTCAGTTCATGAGGGCAGCGAGAACTTAGAACTGTTTAAACGTGAAGTTGCAGCAATCAATCAATATATTCAAACCCGTTAATAATTCATCCATATAAAAAAGCCAAGAAGCAAACTTCTTGGCTTTTTTGTTTCAAGCGTTGAGCTGAATTATTTTGCTTCTAGTACACCACGGCGGATCTGGTCACGTTCGATGGATTCAAACAATGCCTTGAAGTTGCCTTCACCAAAACCATCATCATCTTTACGTTGGATAAATTCAAAGAACACAGGTCCAAGCATGTTCTGCGAGAAAATCTGCAACAACAGTTTTTTCTGACCATCTTTGGTATTGCCATCTAACAAGATACCGCGTTTTTGCAGTTCTTCCGTTGGCTCACCATGATTAGGTAAACGCTCTTTCAACATTTCATAGTAGGTTTCAGGTGGTGCGGTCATAAACTGCATGCCGATCCCCTTTAACTTGTCCCATGTAGAAATCAAGTCATCGGTAATAAACGCGATATGCTGAATGCCTTCACCATTGAAATCTGCCAAGAACTCTGCAATTTGACCGTTACCCTTGTCTGAATCTTCATTCAATGGAATACGAATCATCCCATCTGGTGCAGTCAAGGCTTTAGAGGTTAAACCTGTATATTCGCCTTTGATGTCAAAGTAGCGGATTTCTTGGAAGTTAAAGATTTTTTCGTAGAAGTTGGCCCAATACTCCATACGTCCTTTATAGACGTTATGGGTTAAATGGTCGATTTCGTTCAGGCCTGCACCTTTGGGATTTCTGTCCGCATCATCAAAGAAAACAAAGTCATTTTCATAGATATCACGATCCACAAGGAAAATTGGCATGCCACCAATTCCTTTAATCGCAGGGATATTGAGTTCCATTGGCCCAGCTTGTGAATAGATTGGCTCTGCACCAAGCTCCACGGCTTTGCTAAATGCTTTGGCTGCATCACGAGTTCTGAAACCCATTGCACAGGCTGAAGGACCATGTTCTTTAAAGAAGAATGAAGCATAAGATTCAGGCTGGTAGTTCAAGATAATGTTGATATTACCCTGACGCCATAAATAAACTTTTTTAGACTTATGCTTTGCGACTTTAGAAAAACCGATGGTCTCAAAGATCTGATCTAATCCGTTTTCCGTCGAAACAAATTCAATAAAAGCAAAACCACATAGTTCTAATGGGTTATCTAAAATGTCCATCTAGTTTCCCTTATTTAGATAAATTCATCCGTTTAATGCTCTGTATAGGTCTTATTCTTCAATTGCTTAATCGCTATCTAAAAGCATCAACCTATACATGCGTTATCAGAAAAGGCGACAGGTGTTTTTATAAGTATGTAAAAGCATCCGTGTTAAAGCCCTTTCCGTCCATAAGTCAGCCAAATGAAGAAATCATGATTCTTGATCTTGGCTCTCAGCTATAAATTCATGCTACAAGAAAGTCCAAATTTATGCAATACATAATTCAATTATGTTATATGTAATTTTATTACTATTTGGCTCTGCCAATTAAAGGTCGCTATTAAAGAATAATTGGCGATATCTCTAAATCAGACTATGGTCTCAAGCTGATAGGAATAAATGTATTGTGAGTAGACTGCCTGTCTTATTTCCTTAACAAAGTTCGATTAGCTTAAGCCTATGAGCTACGCAGGCGAATGAGATAGACATGACGCAAACTTCGATTTTAGAACAGTTAACTCAACTCATTGAAAGCTATAGTCATGAGCATAGTGGTAGACCGCAAAAAATTTTGATTGGTTATAAAGCCTATTATGACTTGATGGGAAATTCGAGTTTTGCCACCGAAGTCACTGACTCCGCTTTAAACCCGAATAAAAGAAAGTATAAAAAGATTAAAATCAAAGTCACCAAAGATGACTATCAGCTTGAGCTAGAGTAATTTTTCTGGCTTGACGTCAAATCTTTAGCTTTCTTACCATACAAATACTCAGCAAGTAACGGCGCCGCCGCCTCAGCACCACCTGCTGCAATACCCGCACTCAAGGCATTATTACCACCTGTTGCGGCAACTGCTGCACCTAAAATCGTATGTGCCAAGATATGCGCTGCACTACCTTCAGCATCTTTGCCCTTAAAGTATTGACCAATTTCATAGCTTGCAGCTGGACTCAATGTCGAGGCTGCAATACCTGCACCACTCGCAGTATGTGCGGACAAGCCTGCCGACACCATATCTAATAACACACCCGCTTTTTGCCACTGGCTGGCATCTTTCCTAAAAATTTTTACTCTATTTTTCCAGACCAGAGGCAAAATCTATACATAAAAAAAGCCGCATTTGAAATACGGCTAGAATTAACATTTTATAACTACTTTCGTTAAAATTCTAAAAATACTCAATGACTGTTAAAATGATTAGTTACATAAACAAAATATTTACACTTAACACACACTCTCTTTACTTAACTCCAGCTTAAACCAATCATAATTAATACAAATCATTTTTTTATAATTTTCTTCTGTATAATAATCAGAAGCATCTACATTGTTATTTACACCTTGAATCATATGTGGTGAATTCTTTGGCTGCCCCCAATCAATCCAAAAATTTGATAACTCTAATAGGCCATATAGTGGGTCTAAGCTCAGCCCGTTGAGCTTCAAGTCCAAACAAACTAATAACCACTTATGAGTCGAGTTTGAAATATCAATATTTAAAGTATTTACTACTTTGCTCAACAAATTCAAAATATCATCTCTTGAAGTATCATTATCTATAATTAACAGCTCATTTAACACTTCAGATAATTCGTTACCAATATCCTCCGTCTTTAGCAAATAATCTTCTACAAAACCACTTACCATCTCATTACTTAAACAACCATATTCTGGAACTCCTATATATCCAATATAGATAGTTCCAAAATTATCAAAATTAAGCTGTTTAAGTTTTTCATATGCTTGAGTTATCATGGTTTAGTTGGCACCCCTGTAATTTTAGCGGCTCTTAATTACCCACTCAAGTTTTATTAAAAATTATATTTCCAAATAAATATAACTTTCTAAATCCGGAGGTGCTCTATTAAAATCCACCCATGCATTTAAAATATCCCTAAAACTATCTAAAGATAAATAAATATAGTATTCATCATCATAGAGTGAATATAGCTTAACTCTACCATCAGTATATTCACTCCCCCAAGCATCACGATCCCATATTGTGGAGTTACGGCTATTTTCAACTTCCTTAAATATTTCAACCCCTTTTTCTAGCCAAGTGATTGAATTTATTCCTGCATCATCAGTTAATACACCATGCAAACAATTAATTGTCTTTTCATCTACACATTTAATTTCAACTGCAGGCATTAATTTATGTTGTTCCACATCATCAAAATACCAATAAAATTTTATCTTCATATATAGCTCCAATCTTCTATTGCATCGGTGGTTTTGGATAAACAGTAGTTTTAGGTTGTAAATAACCAGTAACTTCAACCCCACTTGGTGTTTTTCCTTGCCACATATTAGGTTTGTTAGGAACAGGCTGACGATTCTTATAGGCAGCATCTACCTCAACCTTAAGCCTATCAGCAGACCAACTATCTGGGAACATAGTTGAAACACCTCCATTATTGGTCTTATTCACATATTGTCCAGACTTATCGGATACTGCAACTCTAGCTTGGTAAACTCCATTTTTATCTGGCTTCCCTATAACTTGCAGAACTTTAACATTTCCAGTTGCTGTAGAATGCCCGCCAACAACACTGCCATTTGGTTTGACCTCTGCACTTAAAATATGTCCATCGAAATCAATCGGGGCTGTTACTTGATTTACTCGTTTGCTAGCTTGCTGATTAATAACCGTATCATTTGGTTTACTAGATAAATTTTCCCCCTTAGGATTATTTTTAATTTTATCTAAGGCTTTCTTTTCCTCATCAATAGAATTTGTTTTAGATTTCCCACCAGATACGCCATTCACTTGAACATTCAGATTCGGATCAAAATCTGCTTTTAGTCCTAATACAATTTTCCCACCTTTTTTCGCTACCGCAACTGCACCACCACTCAATAAACTAGATAAGGTATTCAAAACAGCTGAAGTTTCAGCCTTACCTAGTTTCTCAAAATCAGCTGGGCTATTCCCTGCGATATTACCCTTAGTAATCGTCACACTAGTATCCCAAATATTTCCTGGTATTTCTTTTAAACCAAGTAATATTGCTTTTGCTGTGCCTTGCGGATCATTTTTTAAAGCATCATAAAGCTCTTTTGGTACATTTGGGAGGTTCTTAATGTCTTCTACAAACTTCGAGAGCGCTTGATCTTGACCTTTCCTATACGCAGCCTCTTGTCTTGCATCCATGTCTTTATAGTCTTGCTGACATTTTGCGCTCCAACAAAGTACTGCATGTTTCACATCCTGCGTATATGAGGTTTTATTATTCTCCACCGCATTCTGAGCAGATTGTCCACCTTGAACCGTACTTGATACATCACCTGTGGTTGCACCAACAGCACTACCTGCTAAACCGACAATTGAGCTAATTGTAGATTTCTCACTTGCGGTTAGATCTTTAGCTTTCTTACCATACAAATACTCAGCAAGTAACGGCGCTGCGGCCTCAGCACCACCTGCTGCAATACCCGCACTCAAGGCATTATTACCACCTGTTGCGGCAACTGCTGCACCTAAAATCGTATGTGCCAAGATATGCGCTGCACTACCTTCAGCATCTTTGCCCTTAAAGTATTGACCAATTTCATAGCTTGCAGCTGGACTCAATGTCGAGGCTGCAATACCTGCACCACTCGCAGTATGTGCGGACAAGCCTGCCGACACCATATCTAATAACACACCCGCTTTTTGCCACTGGCTGGCATCTTTCCCTGCGGCTTTTAACTCATCAATCTGCTTATTGATTTCAGCTTTAGCTTCTTGGCGATTGGCATCAAACTTCTTGGTCACGTCCATCTGTAGATTGATTTCTTTCTGAACCTTGTCCTTATCAAACACATTGTTCAGCGCACCACTGTTCTCACGCGCTGTATCGGTCGTAACATCAGTCAAAATTTCAGATTTAATCTGCTCCGCAGTTTTTCCTGTCAGTTGTTGCTGACCTGTTTCATTGGTGATAGTGATATTTTTCGTATTCACTCCACTCTTGGTCACACTACTGTCTTTATCACTGTCCAGACCAAACCCTATCGATTTGCTTACACCCACTTGGCTTGAAGCATGCCCGTCAATCTTATTCGGCTTCGACAGTACCGTATCCGGTTGCTTTTGTCCCTGAGCATCATTTTTCCCAGCATTAAAGCCAGCACCCACCGAAATACCTTTGGCATCATACTCACTGACATTACGCAGCTCAGAATGCGTCAAGGTTCCCGTGCTGAGACTGTTTTTATTCTGCGTCTCGGCAAGCTGAGTCGAAGTAATGATTGCACCTTTCAGATCAGTATTGTCCTTGACCTTGATCTGATAACCCTCATCACCTGCAAAAATCCCCGATTGCTCGCTGACAGAAGCATGGTTGGCATTGATATTGGATTTACTAAAGCTACCTGATGCAGAGGCTCCATATCCAATCGTAACCTGACCTTCTACATTCTGCTGTTTGCTCTTATAGCTTGCCTTGTCTTGCAAACTCTCGATATTCAGCGCTTTGGCATCGACTTGTACCGCCTTACCTTGAACTTGACCACCGATAATATTCGTCGCATTACCACTGCTGATACTGGTTAGGCTGTCTTTGGAACCAACATGACTATTAACATAACTGGTTTCAGTCCCATTACCATTTCCCTTACCTAAATTTCCACCCGCAGTTACACCAAGTGCCAAACCATTCGAGCCATAACTTACAGCCACACCCGCGTTCCAGCCTGCGCTCTTGTTGCCAGATTCTTCCTTGCTATTTTGTTCAGCCGCTTTGATATTTACATTCTGATCAGCCGCCAAATGTGTGCCTTTCAAGCCCATCACATCAGAGCCAATAATATTGATATTGGAGTCTTTACCTGCACCAGTGGCTACAATATTGGTCTTGCCACCTGCAGAAACCGTACTCTGATTCGCAGTGTTGCTTTCTGAACGATTAAACTCAGTATTCTTTTGCTCGCCGTAAGTGATACTTACACTCACATTGGCTGATTGTGCCAGATTGGCTGCACTTGTCGCAGCATCTTTGAGTTGTGCTAGTGTTTGACCCGCTTTATAAGCATCAAATCCAGCATTGGCTGCGGCCATCGCATTGACGCGATCATTTTTACTTTGACCAACCTGTTTACTACTCTCCAATGCTGTTTGAACAGCTGAGACAACTGGTACATTCACAGCAAGGGTTAAACCCTTTTGTTCCATCTCATGTTTATACTGACTGGTACTTTGCTCTTTAGCCGCTTCAATCGTGACTTGCTGCGCCAAGATATTGACATCACCCTGTTGAGAAGAAACCGTACTACCTGTTTGCTGATAATTTTTACCGGCCACAATATTGGTATTACCGTTAAGGCTGCCAACCATTGAGCCACTATTGGTATGCTGGGTTTGTTCCTGTTCAGTTTTCTCTTTTTTAGAACCAATACTGATACCAAACCCACCACCAGACATCAAACCCGATTTCTTGGTTTGGGTGTTGTGAATATTCAGATAGTTACTGTCTGCACCCTTGATTTCAATATTTTCTTTGGCTTGAATTTGAGTCAACTCATCCGATACCACCTCACTGCCTTGAATCTTGATATTCTTGGCATCAAGAATGACTTGCTTTCCATCTACCGTACTTGCTACAGCTTCATTTGAAACATCTTTAATATAGTTTTGTGTGGTCTTTTTACTTAAAAAGCCTTTCTTTTTGGTTTCATCAGCATGCTCATAACTGCTGCTCTTACGACCCTCTTTGATGGTTAAATCTTCGCTGGCACTAACTAAAGTCTTGCCTTGCTCACTACTGAGCTGCGAACCTGTAATATCAATATTTTTGCCAGTTAGCGTCAAATCACCTTTCGATTGAATCTGATTACCCACATCCTGCTTTTGCGTACCAAAATCAAAATTCTTTTTATTGGTATAGCTATTGGTAACACGTTCAGTTTGCAACGTGTTCAGTGAGACATCTCCCTGTGTTTGGATCACACTTGAACCATTACTATTAATGATATCAGCAGCTTTTAGGCTGGTATTTCCACCCACACGGATATTTAGTGTATTTTTCAACGCATCGCTATTCTGACCATTGCCAACATAAATACCCGCTTTACGATCAATCTTGGTAAAGCCAAACTCATTTTGACCTGATTTATTGCTGTTACTGCTCAGGGTGCTGCTATGATTAAAGTTGCCACCAATCTCCATGCTAAGCGCATCTTTGGCAACAATCTGGCTGCCGATATTGTTCAGATCTTTTTTGGTACTGATCCCAATACGGTTCGCCTCTAAACGACCGTTCAGTTGATTGATGCTATTGGCATTGATCTTTAAGGCTTCACGGCCTGCAATGGTGGCACTGTTCAGCACGTCACCTTGCATATCCAACTGCACTTGGTCTGCGGCAATTAAAGTCCCGTCACCTTTTAAATCACCCACCTGAGATTTGACATAGACCTGCGGAACCAACGCTTTAGTCGTACTGCCATCTGGCAAATGAATGGTTTTCTCTTCCAGCCAGACAATATCACTGGTCAACTGCGCGATCTGGGCTGAGGTCAGGGCAATACCCGGTGTGAGATTAAACTGCTTGGCAAAAGTCAGTCCATTGTTCATCAAGGCTTTGTATTGCTCTTCATCATTGCCATAGCCTGACAAGAAACGGCGACCCGTCAATTGCGCAATCTGATCTTGTACCAGACGCTGCTCATAATAACCATCGCCCAGACGTTTTTGTTGTTTCGCAGGGTCAAGGCCGAGTGCATTCAACATATGGTCTGATGACAGCCATTTTTTGTAATTGCTAAAGGCTGGGTCAGTTTCTACCAAAAAGCCTGCCTGACTGTCTTTGGTTTGGATAAATAATGCATTACTCGGCAAGCGAATGCTTTTCTGCTGAACCGTACGGACTTCATAGCCTGTTGAAGTCTCGGTCTGCCCTAGGGTCTGTTGCGATGCATCCTGTTGTTTGGCAGCATCAACATTGTTCGAACCGTTCTGGTTGTCCTGATTGACAGGCTGGCCAGATTTAGCATCAATCTGCTTTTGTTCAGTTTGCTGCTGTTGCAGTTCAACTTTCCCAGCTTGCTGCGAAGCCTGAATATCTGTCTCAGCTTGTGTTGGCTCTACTGCTTTGATTTGGTGGGTCGGTGTACCAATGACCTGATCCCCACCATAGAGACCACTCAGTACAAAAGGTTCTGTTTCATCGGCAGGATTAAATCCGATTTGGGTCTTTCTGCCCGAATCATAGAACCATCTTATTGGATTCTTAAACTTCGTGGTTTTATTGGCCGTGTATGCTTTATTCTCAATACTTGTGCCTTGAACCGTTAAGGTTTTGGCCGCCAAAATCTGACTCTGATCATTCAGCACATGCTCCGCATTGATCAACATATTGCCGCCACTGATAATCTGCCCTGGGGTGCTGCTGATCACTTCTGGCACATAGGTTTCTTTATCGTATTCAAAGATGTTATAGGTTCTTAAACGACGGCCATCTTTGAGTAACATCCATAAAAAGTTACCTTGTTTCTGGAATTCAACAATATCCTCTGAAACATCAATCCCCGGATGGCGGTTATCCTCATAACCATGAACTTTGACCGCTGATTCTAAAATCGCAGCATCCTTCACCTCAAAGTTTTCATTGATGTTCTCTATACGTTTGGCGTCAAGCTGCATATCCCCTTGAGACTCAATCGTTGCACTACGGTTATTGATCAGGTCGGCTGTGCCCTGTGCCTGATACTTGTCATCCAGTGAGCCACCTATTTTGAGCTGTCCCATGCTCAGAATCCAAGCATTGTCTTTGGAAACAGCATTGACTGCACCGCCAGCCTGATTATTCAGTGTGCCGATCCCAAGGTGCATATCACCACGTGAAGCAATCACGGCGCCTACACCGTCAAGGTTGCTTTTGTTATCGAGTGTTTGTGCCTGTATCGCAACATGGTCACCATAAATCCGTGCCCCATCATTATGAAGCTGCTGTGCTTGAATATGCGTCAGTCCAGCATTGATCAATCCTTGGTTATGGACTTTATTCTGCGCGATAAGATGCATTTCGGCGCTGTTAATGCTTGCATCTTTTTGATTCAGGATGTTCTGTGCATTCAGATGTAGTTGCTTGCCTGCACTGATTTCAGATTGGTTAATAATGTCTTTTTCGCTACTGAGTTTCAAAGTGCCATTGGCTTTCAGCTCGCTGTCTTTATGCTGGGTGTAATTTTGCTTCAAGCTGATCTCGGCATCACCCAGACTGATGATTTTACCTTGGTTAATCAGTTCATTGGCCTGAATGTTGAGTTGTTGCTGCGCCAATAACTCACCCGCAGTATTATCAATATTCAGGCTTTGTTCAGCTTGGCCGATATTGAGTTGACCAAGACTGGAAATACTGCCTTGCTGGTTATTTAGCTGGCTTTGAATGCTTAAATTTGCCTGCTCACTGGCACGGATGGCACCTACTTGGTTATTCAGTTCTTGGGCATTTAACTGAATATTTTTCGCATCCAGACCACCAATCACATCTTTGACATTGTTATCGCGGTTATCAATATGTTGTGCCTGTATCGCCAGCTGATCACCCGCCACAATATGGCTTGCACTACCACTGTTATTGAGCTGATCCACCTTGATTTGCACATTTTTCAGTGCCAGTATCAGACCTTGGTTGTTCAACACCCCAGCCGAATTTTTCTGTTCAATCAGCAGATCGGTCTGACTGCTCACTTGCCCAGACTGATTTTCGAGCTGTTGCGCCTGTATCGTGGTCTTGCCCGCAGACACAATTAAACCACGTTGGTTCTGTAACTGCTGAATATTGTTGAGCTGTAATGTGCCCTGACTGAGAATTCCCCCTTTGTCGCCTGAATCCTGATTGATCAAATCATGATTTTGCGTATCAATTTGCAGGGTGCTTTCCGCCTGAATCAAACCCGCCTTGTTATTCACTGCTCCAGTTTGCAAATCCACGTGTTTCGACAGAATACGTCCGCTGGCATTTTCTAAATTTTGTTGTTGGGTATCGACACGCAATTGTTCTTGTGCCAGCATTTGCCCAGCTTGGTTATCCAAGCCTTGCGCCACCACATTTAGCGTTTTCGCCGCTGAGATTTCACCACTGTTATTCTGTACTTGCCCTTGTGCTTGAAGCTGAGTATCGCCTTGTTCGGCACGGATAATGCCAGACTGGTTATTCAGTGCACCGCTACGAATATCCAGCTGATTTTTTGCCGCCAGAATCCCTTGCTGATTATTCAGTTCCGCCTGTGTCTGTACCGTCATGTCAGTTGCGGCATAGATCGTGCCAAACTGGTTATCTACACGGCCTGCCGTCAGGTTAATCTTGTTTTTACTCTGAATCAGACCTGTTTGATTGCCGAGCTGTTGCGCTTTGAGATCGATCGTATCCGCCGCGTAAATCTCGCCAGCTTGGTTTTGTAGCTGTTGCTGAACCGTTAAATTTAATGCGCCTTGTTCTGCACGAATCCGCCCCGAGCTGTTGTCCAGTGTTTGCGCCTTGATTTCGGCTTGCTTGGCAATGATTAGACCCGATTGGTTATTGACTTGTCCCGTAGCATTTAAGCCCAACTGATCTTTGCTATACAGTGTGCCTTGTTCATTATTGAGATCGGTCACACTCAAAGCTACTGACCCGTTACTTAGCACTTTACCAGACTGATTATTCAAGCTGTCTGCCTTGATGCTGCTGTTACCAGCCGCACTGATCTCGCCTTCACGGTTATTGAGCTCTTTGTTCACCGTGAGCTGTAAACGGCCATCTTCGGCGCTTTGTAGCATTTGCCCTTTTTGATGGCTCAAACTGTCGGCACGCAATTCAATATTTTTGGCAGAGGTAGTTGCACGATCAAGATTGGCCGAACCTAATTCAAGTTGCATATTGCCATTGCTTTGGATCTTGCCATCCTGCGCATGCAGGTCTTGTGCCGTGATCTTGAGTTGCTGATCTCCTGCATGCAGGATCGCACCTGCAACCGAACTCAGATTTTGGGTTTTAATTGTCGTGTTTGCTGCATTGCTGATGATTTGTCCAGCATCGTTATCAATCCTTTCAGCAATATCCAGTACCAAATCGTTCTTGCCCGTATGCTGAATCAGGCCTTTATTGTTATTGAGTTTTGAGGTGTTGAGCTGAATATCGGCCGCACTGTATTGACCTTCCTGATTGTCAATCCTGTTGGTTGCCTTTAAGCTGAGTTGCTGTTCTGCAAGTAACTTCGCCTGACGGGTGGTTAATTCGCTTGTCTCAACCTTGATATTCTTGGCTTGAACTTCACTACCATTCAGGTCGGCACGGCGACTCGCATTGAGACTCACTTGGGTACCCGCCAAAAGCTTGCCTGCAATCTGCGCCTGCTCCGCGCTAATCTCCAGTGTTGCAGCATCATTATTCAGCTTGCCATCTGGGCTTAAGCCTGCTGCCCAAACACTGTCTGCATTGCTCTGGATCTGCTCGGCTTGAACTTTAACTTGATTCTGTGCCGCAAGCTGGCCATGTTGTTGTAATTGGCTGACCTTCAGTTTCGCCGAGTCACCCGCATAGATTTGTCCTGTATTCTGCAATTGCTGGCTTTGAATCTTCAGGTTTTTGGCGGCAATGATATTGCCTGCCGTATCCTTACGACTGCCGTTGTCAATCTGTGAGGTGTTGAGGTTTAAATCTTTTTGACTTTGAAGCGTGCCGCTTTGATTATTGATCTGTTGAGATTCAATAGTTAACTGTTGCCCTAAAACTTGACCTGCGCTGTTATCAAGTTGATCCGCTTTAATCGCAACATCATGCTTGGTCGAGGCAATTACACCTTTCTGGTTATTCAGTTGCTCCGATTGCAGCTCGACATTGTTCACTGCCAGTAATTTACCCTCTTGGTTATTGATCGTCTTGCTATCAATCTTCAGTGCCTGTTCACTTTGAATACTGCCCGCTTGGTTATTTAACTGTTGTGAACGAATCTCTAGCGCTTGAACTGCATTTAACTGGCCTTTCTGATTATTGACATTGCTGGCTTGAATATCAATCTGGTTGGCAGAGAGCTTACCCCCTTGGTTCTCAAATACCTGCCCCGTAAATTTCAACTCAGGCAGTTGTAACTCACCGCCAGTATTATTGATCTTGTCCGTAACCTTCAAAGCCGTGTCATTATTATTGCTGATTTTACCGCTTTGGTTATTCAGTTGATTTTCGACCAGAATAACGCCATCAGCGAATGTCTTTGGAACGATGTCTTTAGGTTGAATGACTTCAACTGTACTGGCATCCTGCGCGCTACTGTTCTGTCCCGGATTTTTAACAGTTGGTGGAGCTGTATTGCCGTTTTCTGAACCATTATTGCCATTTGAACTGTCTTGTAGCGCACGACCGATATGTCCTTGCTGGTTGTCCAGCGTCTTGGCCGTGATGTTGAGTTTTGATCCGCCGACTTGTTCAATTTGGCCCTTTTCATTACTTAAGTTTTTGGCCATTAACTCCAATCGTCCAGCATTGATCACACCTTGGTTGTTATTGATATTGCCTTGGGCATCGAGCTTGATTTCATCCTGACTAGCAATCAGACCCGCATTTTTAATGTCCGTGGCCTGTAACTGAATCTGATTTTGAGTACTACTGATATTGCCTGTATTTTCAATATTCTGTGCCTTAAGTTCAATCTGATCTTTGGCCGCAACAAGATTACCTTGATTAATCAGATCCCCGTTGGCATTGAGCTTTAGTGTCGATTCGGTACTGCTGATCGAACCTGCATTGCGTACTCCCAGACCACGCTCAGTCCCCACCAAGAAAATCTTGCCTGCATACATGCCGCCCAATTTTCCGACATCCAATGCAAAGCCTGACGAATTACTTGCTGAACCATTCGCAATTGGGTTTGGCGTATATTGTGGTGTGTTTTGGTCTTTGACTTGAATATCATTTTGGCCTAACACGACATTGAGTTCTTTGGCATATAATCCGGCATTCACTTTCAATGCCTGCGCATAGACATCGGTAAATGGGGTCAAACTTCCATTGAGACCTCTGCCCTCAATAGTGACTTGTCCTTCACGCACCCGAAATGACTCAAGATAGCCTTGATTCATTACGGCTTGACCCGTCGTCAAACTAAAGCGATCAGCATTGATCACGCCGCAGCCATCACAGACCAAACCTGACGGATTGGCAATCACCACCTGTGCCGACTTGCCTGCAACCTCAAGGTAGCCCCTAAGCTGGCTTGGGTTACTACTGTTGACCTCATTGAGAATAACTTTAGCTTCACCTCTGGCAAGATTGGCGTTACCTTGCACCCAACCGCCAATCTGAGTTTGCGTGTTATTACGTGCATTATTCAGGATTGCACCTTCCTGCCCCACATCAAATTGCGTGTAGGTATTACGCGATACGCCACCAGCACTTGGGGTCTGAATATTGACCTGTACCGTACCATTAGCAGAATTGAGAATTTGTGGTTGTTGATTATTTGGTGCTGAACGGTCTGCAATAATTTGGGTATTGGCAATACTGCTTAATGGCATGATATAGACCACTGCGCCCAGCATACTGATTACGGCAAAATTCAGAGGATTCAGTTTTTTATAAGAATGGACTGATGGTGTCGCAGGCGCATCGGGTGCGACAGCACCACTTTGACCTGCTGTTTTAGTTCTGCTTTTTACAATTTCTGCAACCGCAATAAATAGGCCACGTGCTTGGCTAAAAATAACGCGATATCGATTCTTATTCATACCTAAATACCCAATCTTTATTTATTTAATTCATTAAAAAACATCAAAAAGTGTGGACTAGTACATCCAGTTCACACTGAAACCTGTCGTAAAATCATCGGTTTTAAAATATTCTGGTTTTTTCAACGGCGCACCGACAAAAGCGTCGTAGCTCACTGACTTAAACACCTGTCCGCGCAAACCCACTACTGCACCTAACAAACTGGTACCGACCAATGGATTCGGGTAATGAGCAGTAGTTCCACCCACTTCACCATAATCAATACCGCTGTACCATTGCATTGGAAGTTTCGCAACTGAGCCACTCAGTTCATTGCGAACCAAAAAGCCATTATCAGCCATCAGGGTTTGTTCACCATCAAAACCACGTACTGTGTAACGGTTACCAATCGAGAAGCGGTCTTGCGGTGTCAGTGCTTTGTTGCTGTGTTGCATGCGCCACTCAGCCAAATATTGTAAGTTCTGCTGGCCGACTTGAAATGGCACTTGCAAACTGGCATTGGCCTGTAAAATACCGACACGGGTATATGCTTCGTTAAATTGTTCTTCTGGTGCACGCATCGCACTAAATGCACCCGTACCTCGTTTATAAGTGACATTACCTGTCAGCGTGGCATTGGCTAAATATTCACTATGATCTAAGCTGGCTTTCCAGCCTGCGGTTTTTCGACGCTGCACTTCCACTTCAACATCATTGATAAAGTTCTGCGACTCACGATACCAACCACCAACACTCGCAGAAGTCTTCCGTTTGGCATCTCGGTACAACACACGGGATAGATCAGCGCCAATTAACTTACTTTTACCGCTATAGTTATAACTTTGGTTCGCACCAGCAACCGTCTGGTTATAATTGGATTGGCTATAACTGGTATTCAATAACCAGTATTGATAGGGAATGCTATAACTGAGGTAGAAGCCATCTGTACCTCGTTTACCAGAGTCACCACCACCAAGGTCATGGTTATAGCTACCATAGAACAGGTCATTTGCGGTCAATAGATTATCTAAGGACAATGTTGCTGTGCCTTGATATTTACCCGTTGAGTCCGATCCTGCATCATCAATACCCAAATGCAAGCGATAGGGTTTGGATTGTTGCCAAGCGAGTTCTAAATCACTATAACCAGGTTCAGTATGCTGCTCTGAAGGCTTAATCTTAAAATCAGCTTCAACGGTTGGCACTCGTTTAAAATTTTCCAGACCTTGTTCAATATCACGGACATTCAGAATACCGCCCGATTTAATCGGTAATGCATTAAATTTATGTGCCCGTTTTGAAGTGCCTTCAACAAATTGAATTTGATCGACCTTACCTGCAACCACTTTAAGCTGGATCGTACCTGAAGCAATATTCTGTTGGGGCAACAACATTCGTGTCGTGACATAACCGTGGCTGATCAAATCGTTCTGGATCAGATCGAGGGCCTGATTGAGCCCCTGTACCCCGATACAGCGTCCAATCAAATTATATTGGCCCTGTGTCACTGGGCGCATGGCAAAAGTAAACTGACGAGCATCTTCGCCGATCATTACAAATTTTTTGATTTCAAAACAAACTTCTTCACTGTGCGACTTCAAAAACTGAAGTTGTGGTTTGTGTTGTAATTGCTTTTCCAAACCAGTTTGAACGGATGGTTCAGGCTGTATTTGTTTCTGTAAAGCGTCATCGCGTTGTTGCTGGCGCTGCGTAGCATCGGGCTGTATGGCTGCACTCGTTGGTGGTTCAGCAGCATAAATTGATGTTCCAAGTAAACTTAACATAATGAATATTTGGTTTTTTTTCATTTTTTTAGATTCACATTAAACAAATAGTAAAAAATTTTAATTGGATTATTACCAATTGGTTAAGCACTGTAAATAAAAAAATGATTTTCATCTCTTTTTTTATCATTTGAGTGATCAATTTAACAATAAGTACTTGTTAGAAAGTTTTACTCCGTTTTGCTGAAATGCTAGCTTGATTAGATATTGAGACTCATTCAAAAATTATCTTTTCATTAAAGATTTACACTCCTTTATTCAAAAATAATTTTTACTTCTAGAACCCAAGACCTCCCCAATAGCATCAAAATTTCAAATACAAAACAGCATGAGCCATCTTTCAAGTTCGCTCTCCTTTCGATGCTTGACTTCAACTCGATTAAATTATATACATTAATAATGATACGTTTCGTATCATTATACAAAACTACAAAAACAGGTGTATAAAATGGTAGGACTAATTGGAATAGTCTTGTCCTTAATATTGTTGATGTATTTAGCATATAAAGGATTTAGCGTAATCGTACTTGCGCCCTTACTGGCATTATTTGCTGTCGCATGGAGCGGTCTCAGCGACCAACTACTTGGGTTTTATTCCCAAGTGTTTATGACAGGTTTAGGCGGTTATATCATCAAATACTTCCCTCTATTTTTACTAGGTGCAGTATTTGGAAAATTAATGGAAGATTCTGGCTCTGCACAAACCATTGCCAATTTCTTTGTTGAAAAGCTCGGACATCATAGAGCGATGCTTTCGATTGTGCTGTCCTGTGCAATTTTAACCTATGGAGGCGTTTCACTTTTTGTTGTCGGTTTTGCAGTTTTTCCGATTGCCTCGGCATTATTTAAAGAGCTTGGCATTCCCAAACGCCTGATCCCCGCAGCGATTATGTTAGGTGCACTCACCTTTACCATGACCGCATTACCAGGCACACCCGCAATTCAGAATGCAATCCCAATGCCTTTTTTTGATACTGATCTCTATGCTGCACCTGGTTTAGGCGTTTTAGCATCCATCTTTATTTTGATCACAGGCATGTGGTGGCTCAATCGGCAAGTTAAAAAAGCGGATTTAAGTCTCGAAGGATATGGCAACCATCTCGAAAGTCATCTTGAGCAAAATCCAACGAGTGCCAAGCCAAGTCTTATGGTCGCGTTTATTCCAATTTTCATCGTGATTGTGAGCAACTTAGTCCTCACTAAACTGATCTTACCTTCACTGGATACCGCCTATTTAGCAACGGATCAATTTGGGAATACCTCACTTAATTCAGTGATTGGATTATGGGCAATTATATGCGCCTTGGTTCTGGCTTGTTTAAGCATCATTGTTCTGAACTGGAAGTTCATTGTTGATATCAAAAACTCAATTCAACAAGGTGTTTCCTCATCCTTTCTACCTATTTTTAATACCGCCTCAGAAGTCGGCTATGGTTCAGTGATTGCGTCTTTGGCGGGCTTTATTATCTTACGAGACTTTCTTGTCAGCATTGCACCCAACAACCCACTTATTTCAGAAGCAATCGTGATCAATGTATTAGCAGGTATCACGGGTTCTGCTTCAGGTGGTTTAAGTATTGCACTGAATACCATGGGAGAAACCTATAAGAATTTGGCCTTCCAACATGGCATTTCATTGGAACTGATGCATCGAGTTGCCTCCATGGCTTCCGGTGCACTGGATTCACTTCCCCACAATGGTGCTGTGATTACCATTATTACCTTGTGTGGTTTAACCCATAAACAATCTTATTACGACATGTTCATTGTCGCCGTCATCATTCCACTGATCGCGCTGAGTGGTGTGATCACACTGGGAACAATATTCGGTTCATTTTAAAAACAATCAATTTTGACGTTAATACGGAGAATTAAAAATGTCATTTTCAACACACCTTCCAAGGATTATGGAAATTGGAAAAAATGCGAGAGCTAAGCTTCCAATGATTCTAGAAAGCTTAGGCACAAGCAAGCCACTCATTATTACCGATAAAATGATGGTTTCACTTGGCTATATCAAGCAAATTCAAGACCTGTTAAAAGCAGCACATATAGACAGTGACTATTTTGATGGAACCATTCCAGAGCCGACCTCTAGCTCCATAGAAGCAGGTGTGAAATATATTCAGGCGCAGCAGTATGATGCCATTATTGCGATTGGTGGTGGCAGCCCAATCGATAGTGCCAAAGCGATTAGTATTTTAAGCAAACACGGCGGTGACATCTCTGATTATAAATTCCCTAGACAAGTCAATGAGCTAGGTCTGCCCATCATTGCCATTCCAACCACCGCAGGAACAGGCTCCGAATGCACGCGTTTTACCATTATTACCAATGACAAAACCAGTGAGAAAATGCTGTGTGCTGGGCTTGGTTTTCTGCCAATCGCGGCAATTATCGACTACGAACTTACCATTTCGCTGCCGCCACGGACCACTGCAGATACAGGTATTGATGCGCTTACCCATGCCATTGAAGCGTATGTCAGTAAGAAAGCCAGTCCATATAGTGATGCGCAAGCGCTTGCAGCGATGAAACTGATTGGCCCAAATTTACAGATCGTTTATCACCAGCCCAACAATGAGCGAGCACGTGAAAAAATGATGCTCGGTTCGACTTTGGCAGGTATCGCTTTTTCAAACGCCTCAGTTGCATTGGTACATGGTATGAGCCGACCCATTGGTGCTTTCTTTCATGTTCCGCATGGCTTATCTAATGCAATGTTACTTCCCCTCATTACAGAGTTTTCTATTCAGGCAGCTCCAGAACGCTATGCCGACTGTGCCAAGGCAATAGGTTGTGCACATGCAGATGATGCGATTGAGGTCGCCAATCAAAAGCTCATAAAAACCTTAATCGCGATTAATCAAGATTTGAAAGTCCCCACATTGGCTGAGTTCGGGGTCGATAAACCATATTTTGATGAGGTCGTTCAGACCATGGCTGAGCAAGCACTGGCCTCGGGCTCACCATCCAATAACCCTATCGTGCCGACGCTTGAGCAAATGGTCAGCTTGTATCAACAACTTTGGTCAGCATAAAAATCTTTCATTTTTTATAACAGAGGATAAATTCACATGGAACTCATTGGACATTTTATTCAGGGTGCAATCAATACAGCACATACACGTACGCAAGCCGTCTATAACCCGTCATTAGGCATACAAACAAAAGAAGTCGCACTTGCCAGTAAAGCAACCGTGGAGGAAGCGATTGCAGCGGCAGAAGCAGCTTTCCCAGAATGGCGTAATACTCCAGTCATCAAACGGGCTCGCGTCATGTTTAAATTTAAGGAATTGCTGGAAAACAATGCTGAAAAAATCTGCCAGCTGATTGGTGAAGAGCATGGCAAAATTGGACATGATGCTGCAGGAGAATTACAACGTGGCATTGAGAATGTTGAGTATGCCTGTAGTGCCCCCGAATTTTTAAAAGGTGAATTTAGTAAGAATGTTGGACCTGCAATCGACTCATGGAGTGAGTTTCAACCTTTAGGGGTTGTTGCAGGAATTACTCCGTTTAACTTTCCAGTTATGGTCCCGCTTTGGATGTTTCCAATGGCCATTGTGTGTGGAAATACATTCGTGCTTAAACCTTCCGAGCGTGATCCATCCTCCACTTTATTTATCGCTCAGTTGCTCAAAGAGGCAGGACTCCCTGATGGTGTATTGAATGTAGTGAATGGAGATAAAGAAGCCGTTGATACCCTACTACACGATCCACGTGTGCAAGCAGTTAGTTTTGTCGGCTCCACACCCATTGCAGAATATATCTATCAAACCGCGACTGCGGCAGGTAAACGCTGTCAGGCACTAGGAGGCGCAAAAAACCATGCTATTGTCATGCCTGATGCGGATTTAGATAATGTTGTTAGTTCCTTATTAGGCGCTGCATTTGGTTCTTCTGGCGAACGCTGCATGGCCCTTTCCGTCGCTGTCGCGGTCGGAGATGACATTGCCGATCAAATGATTGCAAAATTATCCAAAGAAATCGATTTGCTCAAATATGGCCCATACTCCAATAAAGACAATGATTTTGGTCCAGTGATTACGGCGCAACATAAAGCGAAAGTGATTCACTATATTGATAGTGCAGAACAACAAGGTGCCAGCGTGATTGTCGATGGTCGAAATGCGGCGCCTGAAGGCTATGAAAATGGTTTTTATGTTGGTGCGACGCTGATTGATCAAGTAACACCGCATATGACCAGCTATAAAGAAGAAATCTTTGGTCCCGTACTGCAAGTCATTCGTGTAAAAACCATGCAAGAAGCCATGGATCTGATCGACAGTCATGAATATGGAAACGGCACCTGTATTTATACCCGTGATGGTGAAGCCGCACGCTATTTTAGCGATAACATTAAAGTGGGAATGGTCGGCATCAATATCCCACTTCCAGTCCCTGTGGCGTATCATAGTTTTGGTGGTTGGAAGCGTTCACTGTTTGGTGATTTACATGCCTACGGGCCAGATGGTGCTCGTTTCTATACGCGTCGTAAAACCATTACTCAACGCTGGCCAAGTACCAATGTCCGTGAAGGCGCGCAATTTTCAATGCCGACACTCAACTGATTTAGTTACCCACTAAAAAGAGTAAGCATTCTGCTCACTCTTTTTACACATCAATCAATTTATTTAAATCATTTGCCGCCTGACGTAACAAAGGCTCATATGCCACTAGATCTTCAAGAGACTTTCTTATTGTGGGTGCATGTACATAAAGACAGGCTACAATGGTACCTGCTCTATGAATCGGGACTGAACAAGCCACCATTCCCGAAATAAACTCTTCATTATCAGTTCCAAGTTGATTCAAAAAAATTTGCTCCAGATTTTCCTCAAGTAAACCTGGATCGGTAATGGTATTTTTGGTGAGTTGTACAATCGGGAGATGTTCTAATATATTTTTCCTGCGATTCACCGGCTGAAAACTCAAAAACAGTTTTCCACTTGATGTACACCACAAAGGCACCGTCGCACCAACAGGTAAATACACCTGTAACGGCCAATTCGCCTGTACTCTGTCGGTATAAAGCATTTGATTATCGCTGAGTATTGCGATACCACAGGTCTCATTAATCTGATCAGATAGTTTTTGCAGGATTGCCAAACGTTCCATCTTTCGAGGTTCTTGCTCCCAAGCATTCATCAGCAACTTATAGGTTCGATCCCCTAGAATATAACCCCCATACATATCCGTCTTCACAAATTTTTCTTGTTCTAAGGTTTGCAATAAACGATGGATGCTTGGCTTTGGAATATCCAATTCGACTGAAAGATCTAAAGGTGATGGTGGATGTTTTGCAGTTGAAATTGCCTCAATAATGTCTAAAACTCGAGTAATGGATGAACCTTTTTTATTCATTTTTAAGTCTCAAAACCTGCAAGTAGCCAATCTCTTTTCGAATACAGCATATCTATATTTATGAAAGTTACCAATATTCAAGATAGTAATCGGGTTAGGAACATGGATTCAAGTCATTCTTCAGCTATAAACAGGAAAGTTACTTTCCAATAAAGAATCAAATAAGCTGGCTTATAAGAGAATAATTCTCATATCTAACAATTCATTACTTGAGCTTGTGTGAGCTTCTTGGCATCGTTTGTCAGTTGCTTCATTATGGGAATCTCCTGCCGATGGCTAGTCCAGCGCAAGCTATAAGACATAAATTACTTAACACTTTCTTTTCAAGACATTCTGTTTGGTTTCTTTGTATTTTTACTGCTTTAACCATTACTTGGTTTAAATTTACCTATACCCCACATACCATTTATTATTTTATATCCGATACGCTTTTAAACGGTCTTTGGTTAGTCACTGGATTACTCAGCGTTGTTGGTTTACGCGATTTACTGCAAAAGAAACATGCCATTTTAAGAAACTATCCAATTTTGGGACATTTTCGTTTTCTGTTTGAAGATGTTCGCCCTGAAATTCGTCAATATTTCATAGAATCAGATCAAGATGCCCTGCCTTTTTCACGTATGCAGCGTAGCCTTGTTTATCAACGTGCAAAAAATGAAAATGCAGATAAGCCCTTTGGTTCAATCATTGATGTCTATGATCCAAACTATCGCTTTATTGTGCATTCAATTGCGCCTTGCCCACCTGCGAACCCAGAATCTTTCCGCGTCCTAATTGGTAATGCGCAATGTAGCCAGCCCTATAGTGCATCGATCATGAATATCTCTGCCATGAGTTTTGGTAGCCTGAGTGCTAACGCAATCCGTGCATTGAACAAGGGTGCACATTTAGGCAACTTCTACCACGATACAGGTGAAGGTAGTCTAAGTCCCTACCATTTAGAGCATGGTGGCGATATTGTCTGGCAAATTGCCAGTGGTTATTTTGGTTGCCGCACACCTGAGGGCTTATTTGATCCAAATAAGTTTGCACAGCAAGCTAAAAATCCAAATATTAAAATGATTGAGGTCAAGCTGTCACAAGGGGCAAAACCAGGTCACGGCGGTATTTTACCCAAGCATAAAATCACTGAAGAAATTGCCCAAATTCGCGGTATTTCCCGAGATCATGATTGTGTTTCCCCATCAAAGCATCCAAGTTTTAACACACCAATTGAAATGATGCATTTCATTCAGAAGCTTAGAGAACTTTCAGGCGGTAAACCGGTCGGCTTTAAATTATGTATTGGCCAACCATGGCAATTTATGAGCATTGTCAAAGCCATGCTCGAAACCAAAATTGTGCCTGACTTTGTGGTGGTTGATGGTTCAGAAGGCGGAACTGGTGCAGCGCCAATCGAGTTTAGTGACTATATTGGTACGCCACTCAGAGAAGGTTTGCGCTTTGTACACAATACACTGGTGGGTGCAGGACTTCGAGACCAAATCAAAATTGGTGCCAGCGGTAAAATGATCAGCGCCTTTGATATTGCCAGCACCTTTGCCTTAGGTGCGGATTGGGTCAATTCCGCACGTGGCTTTATGTTTGCAGTAGGTTGTATCCAAGCCCAAAGCTGTCATACCAACCAATGCCCTGTTGGTGTTGCGACACAGGATAAAGACCGCCAGAAAGCGATTGATGTGCCAAGTAAGGCTGAACGTGTGTTTAACTTCCATAAAAACACGCTCCATGCCTTATCTGAAATGATTGCAGCTGCAGGTTTACATCATCCATCCGACATTAAAGCTCATCATTTGGCGCAGCGTATGAATGACCGTGAAATCAAAAATTATGCACAGATCCATTTCTTCTTAAAAGAAAATGAATTGCTGCACAGCGATTTAAACGATGATGAGAATTTCTACTATCGTATGTGGAAAATGGCGGATGCCAATCAGTTTTAATATAAACGTTTAAGCCAATAAAAATCACCACTAGTAATAGTGGTGATTTGGTTTCGCATGTAAGAAAGCAGGAATTAAACCCGTCAGTGCAGCACGAATATCGGCACGTTCATTAATTAATTGGTGTGAGCCTTCTTCCAGCATCAATAAAGTCTGCAACCTGAACTTACGGCGAATATATTCAATGTTATAACGCCAATCTACGGTTTGATCTAAAGCGCCTTGTGCAAGCCATACAGGAATACGACAAGCTGGTCGTTGTTCCATTTCCAGCATCCATTTTGACATGGCCAAAATCCAGTCCATGCCCATCATACGAGGTTGCAAAGGATCTTTTAAACGAACAAAGCGTAGAAATTCAGGGTTATGGTTATTACGGCGGAAATGTCGAGGTACTTGGCTTTTAATCCGACGAATAATGCCCAGACCAACTGAATTATGCCACCAAGCGGTTTTTGCAGGTCTGATTAATGGCGACAACAGCAATACTCGGTCAACAATAGGATCTTCTCTACGTTCGGCATATTCAAGTAAATGATGCATCCAAATTGCACCACCCGTACTCTGTCCAATCCCTAACCACGGTTTCGGTAATTGTTTCGCACCTCGAACTGCATCATAAACTGCGTGCAAAACTTGCTGGTAATGATCAAAATTCTGAATACTGGCTGGTGAACCATTGCTTAAGCCATGTCCAGGCAGATCATAAGTGACGATGCTAAAGCCTTGATCTAAAATCTCTTTAATAATCGGCTGGTAAATGCCACTATGTTCCAAATAGCCATGTAACAAACACACAGTACCTTGGATTTTTTGTTGTTTCGGCTGAAATACTTGGACATGTAAGCGAAACAATGGCATTTCTACATAACCCTGCCAATGCTCACAATCCAATAAATGTAAACCGTATAGCTTACGATACGCCTGCAATGCTTTTGAGATCTCTGTGACACAAGATAAATCCAAAGGCTCAAGCACCTGAGGTGTGGTCTCTCGATTTGGGACAGGTAAATCTAGTTGTTTTAAAATTGTCGGATTTAGAAATGGAATATCGGACATTAGGGTATCTCTCGACAATCACTTGAACCAAATAACATATCACGAATCGTAGCCAGCATTTCATAGTTGGCACGGCGGCTATGATCATAGTTTTGTTCACTTGGACGCCATTGTGTTAACGTCGTTGGCATTGGCGCCATGACAGGCACTGTCTCAATTCCATTCAAAGCAAATAAACGTCGTGTTCTTGGCATGTGGTATTCATCAGTAATCAAAATGACGGTCGGCGCACCGCCTTTCTTTTGTAGTAATAAAGAACTGAATCGAGAGTTTTCGCAGGTATTCATACTGCGGTTTTCTAACAATTTAGCGTCCACACCGCGCTCTTTTAACCATGCCTGCATATAAGGTGCTTCAACACCACTCAGTACGATTGGTAAAGCATATTTCTTCTCCACTTGTAAAGTTTTTTCCAAGCGTAAGCGTGTATAATTATTCACCACAATATCTTTACCATTGGCCCCAAGCGTCAGTCCGCCACCGAGAACGACAATTGCATTCGGCTGTGAAGTATTTTGCGGCTCAACCATGTTCTCTTTATTATTTTTCAATTCGATCAGGTCTTTATTGGTCTGATCTTTATCCACTTCATTCACAGGTAATGCAATAGGATAGGTTTCTAAAAATGCAATATATTTACCCATCAATGCTTGATTATCAGGTGTATTCCACTGTAAAAAATCCAATGGTGTATTCATCACAACAGCTGAACTTTCTTGATCCTGCTCAGGTTGTTGTTCACTCATCAATGGAATACTAGGTTTCTTTTTCTCATCTTGGCTTTCTTTTTCCTGCTCTTCTGCAATCAACTCTTGCAGCAACTTATAGCGTGCTTGAATTAACCTTAAATCTTCTGATTGTTCCGATTGAAAGGTTCTCTCCATGAGTTTCAAATAAGCCTGTCGAGCAATCCATAGATTAGAACCTGGTTCTAAAGTTTCGTGCTCACTCAAAGCTGCAGGGCGCTGACTTTGCGCCGCAACCTGATTAACATCAACAGGAACAAAACGGTTCAGACCTTTCACTACCAGTTGCGAATAAAAAGGCGAATATAAAAAAAGCACAAAGCAGCCCAATAGCACAAATAATATGGTAATTACCCGTACTAAACTGACCATCCAATGCACTTTCGCCATAGATTTCTTCATCCAAGATGAGCTTGAATCAACCCTTGTTCACTATATAACACAGGTTCAGGTTCTAACTGAATACTAAACTTTTGTTTTACATCACTTTGTACTGTTTGATAGGTGTTTTGTACATCCGCTAGCGTAGCCTCAGCATAATTCACCAACACCAATGCCTGTTTATGAAACATCCCGACAGAGCCGAGTTGCTTACCTTTCCAACCTGCTTGGTCAATTAGCCAACCAGCTGCCACTTTAACATTGCTATTTGCTTGCGGATAATGCGGTATGTTTGGAAATTGTTGAGTAATTTTGTCAAATTCAGCTTGTGACAAAATTGGATTCTTAAAGAAACTGCCGACATTCGGAAATTCTTTAGGATTCGGTAGCTTACTTTGTCGAATATGAATCACCTGATTTTGTAAATTCTCAGCAGTGAGTTCATCACCGACAGCTTGCTTGAGATCACCATAATTCAATTTCAGCTCAGCTGTTTTCAACAGCTTAAACGTCACACTGACAATGATGTAACGATTCGGATGATCTTTGAAAATACTATGTCGATAAGCAAAATGACAATCTTCCGCAGCAATCGAAGTAAAATGTTTTAATTCACGATCATAAACTTGCACAGATTCGATAAACTCACCTGCCTCAACACCATATGCACCGATATTCTGAACAGGTGAAGCGCCCACCAATCCTGGAATTAAGGCAAGATTTTGCAACCCAAACCATTGTTGTTGCGTGCTATACAACACAAAGTCATGCCAGACTTGGCCAGCGCCCACTTTAACCCGAACCTTAGTTTCATCTTCATTGAGAAGATCAATCCCTTGGATATTCAAATGCAAAACCAAAGCTTGAATGTGCTGAGGCAACAGTACATTACTGCCACCCGAAAGCACTAAGACATTTAAATGCTGCTGTTCAGCAAATGCCAAGGCCTCAACAACCTCATTTGGATGATTGATTTGAACATAATATGAAGCAATGGCATTCAAATTTAATGTATTTAAGCTTTTAAGCTGAACCTGTGCTTGTACCTGCATATTAAATTAAATCCTATTACCCTGCTTTTATTTGCTTTTTAAAAATTTCGACCCATGCCTGACTGCTGGATTCACATTGATCCAGTACGCGATCAAACCCATCTGCACCACCATAATAAGGATCTGGTACGGCTTGTTGTCCAAAATCTGGATCATGTTCACTCATCAGCGCCAATTTGGCACGAACCTGATCACCACCAAATTGTTGAACAGCTTGAAACATCAATGCTTGAATATCATCAAAATTGTCATGGTCCATTGCCAAGATCAAATCGAACTCGACAAAGTCTTGTAAAACAATCTGTCTAGCACGCAAATTAGATAAGTCATAACCACGTTTTACTGCATGTTTTTGACTACGTGCATCTGGTGCTTTATTCGGATGATAATTACTGGTTCCTGCGGAGTCGACTGTCACATTTAAGCCATGCGCATCACAATAGTGTCTGAGAATGGCCTCAGCGGTTGGGGAACGACAAATATTTCCTAAACAGACACATAACACCTTATACGGCGTTTGGGACGGCATAATCACCTCAAAGTTACACTTTTTAAGAGCGTCTTATGTTAATTTATTTAGACAGTGAAACCTATAGTCACTTAATATAAAAATGTTGTATTTATTATGAAAAAATAAGGATGTATGTATGAACCCGTTTCAATTTCAAACTGTTCCCAACATCATCGCGGGGCTAGGTTCGATACAAGAACTTAAAAATGTTTTAACGCAACAAAATTATCACAAGGCATTGATCGTGACCGATGCTGGCATGATACAGCATCAATTGCATCAGCCCATTTTAGAGATTCTGACTCAGATTGGCCTTGAATACATTATTTATTCCGATATCCAAGCTGATCCGCCTGAGCATATTGTATTGGAAGCTGTTGATTTTGCAAAACAAGAACAGATTGATGTGATTATCGGCTTTGGTGGTGGTAGCTCCATGGATGTGGCTAAAATCATTGCCTTGCTGGCACATCCTAAACAGCAACAGAATCTCAGTGAAATCTATGGTGTTAACCAAGCCAAAGCCCCTCGTTTACCCCTCATTCTCATCCCAACCACAGCAGGGACAGGTTCAGAAGTCACTCCTATTTCGATTGTGACTACAGGTGCAACCACCAAAATGGGAGTAGTCTCCCCCTTTTTATATGCCGATGTTGCGATTTTAGATGCGACTTTCACTCAAGGTTTACCTGCTCATATTAGCGCGGCGACAGGCATCGATGCCATGGTGCATGCTATAGAAGCTTATACCTCAAATATTAAAAAGAATTTTTATGCCGATATGCTGGCTAAAAATGCATTGAAATTACTCAATCATAATTTAGCTAAAGTCTTGAAAAATGGGGCTGATTTAGAAGCACGCCAAAACATGTTAGTGGGCTCTATGTTAGCTGGCCAAGCCTTTGCCAATGCACCCGTTGGCGCAGTGCATGCGCTTGCTTATCCATTAGGTGGACATTTTCATCTTTCGCATGGACATACCAATGCGTTGGTACTGGTTGAAGTTTTAAAATTTAATGCACCCAAAGCCAAACAGCACTATGCAGAATTGATGCAATTACTCGACCCTCGAAGTACGGGCTGTACCGATGGCCTCTGTGACCTGTTTATTGACCATATGCAGAATCATCTGGACCAAAGTGGCTTAACCTTGAGGTTAAAAGAACTCGATATTGCTGAAGCGAAATTACCGCAACTCGCCAAAGATGCCATGCTGCAAACTCGACTTTTACAGAACAATCCAAGAGAAATGACCGAGCAAGACGCACTACAGATCTATCAGGCGATTTATGCATGAGCAAACCGACTTTAAAACAACGCGAACAATTTAAGTTCTTTTTTCCAATCCAAACCCGTTGGGCCGATAATGATATTTACGGCCACGTTAATAACGTGACTTATTATAGCTATTTTGATACTGCAGCCAATTCATTACTGATTCAGAAAACAGGTTTCGATATTCATCACAGTGACATTATTGGTCTAGTGGTTGATTCAGCTTGTAGCTTCCAACAGGAACTATCATTTCCAGAAATCATTGAAGTGGGTGTGGCGATTGGCAAAATAGGAAATTCATCTCTTAGATATGAACTGGCGATTTTTAAACAAGGTCAGCAGCAAGCCGCAGCACAAGGTCATTTTATTCATGTGTTTGTAGACCGAGAGAATCGAAAAAGCACCACCATTCCAGAAGCAATGCGGGATGTTCTAAATTACTATTTATTATAATTTCAGATCGCAGAAATAAACATGCCACAACATTGTCTTGAACGATGTTGTGGCAGCCCATGATCAACCTAAATCATTAGATATGTGGTAATGCATAAGGCACGATATCTTGGAAAGTACGACCATGCACATTTTCACCAATCGCGTGCATTTTCCATGCATCATTGTGGCGATAAATTTTTGCAATAATCAAACCAGTATGTGCGCCTTGTGAAGACAGCTTATAGCTTGCAATTTCCTGATTGCTGGATTGATCCACCAAACGGCAGAATGCATTTTCAACTTTCTCAAAGGTCTGTCCACGGAAACTGCTCACCGTAAATACCAACGATTTTACTTGTGCCGGAATCTGGTTCAAATTAACACGAATGACTTCATCATCGCCATCGCCCTCTCCGGTTAAGTTATCGCCCGAATGGTGGATACTGCCATCCTTACTTTGCAATTGACCAAAGTAAACGACGTCCAATACTTGTTTGTTTTCATCAAATAAAATGACAGAAGCATCAAGGTCAATATTCCCACCGCCACCACCAAAGCCGAAAAAGCCTTTGCTTTTCGCAACGTCCCAGCCCACACCTAAAAAGATTTGTTGTAAGCTGCTGCCATCTGCTTTTTGCAAGCTGATTTTTTGGCCTTTTTCTAAATTAATTCCCATGTACTTTTACTCCTCTGGATAGAACGATAAAAATGATTGTTTTAATTTGATTGATTACGGTTTAAGTTTAACTTCGAGGTTAACCACTGCAGGAAATTGTTGCGGTTTCGAGAACAAATCACCACCTTACCTTGACCCGAAAAACGCAACACCATCCCTTCGCCACTGGTCACACTATTAACTAAATTGCCAAGAAAACCACTACTCTGCGAAGTAGAAACGGATAAATTATAATTTAGACGTGAATCCCAACAGACCACATGTCCATTATCAATAATGACTTCTTTGTTTGGTTCAACCTCAAGCTCAAACAAGGTACCACAGCCAGAGACCACCACTTGGCCTTGCCCACTGGTTTCCATCACCAGAAAACCGCCGGTATTACCAAAAAATGCACCGCCAAGGCTACTGTTTAAACGCGCTTTGACTTCAACTGAGTCATGCGCTGCCACGAAAGCTCCGTCACTGAGCAAGTACTGCGTCGCACCGACATCCAGAATCTGCATATCACCATCCAATGCGGCAGATAACAGACAATCTCCATCACCGCGTACCGCTTCGATATGCTGCTGAAACAGCGATTCATCATTGGCGAAACGGCGTAATAGGGATTGCATTAAACCACCTTGCAAACGCCCTTTTAACTCCAAAGGTGCTTCCATCATCACCATAGCGTTACTTTCGCAATAGATTTTGTCGCCACGACGCATGGATACATGCAGGAACGGTTCAGGTGAACCAACTAAGCTAAACTGTGCCATTGTTTATTCCTTTTAATTTCTAACAATCTGATGTTGCTTCGCAGCGTTTAACCAATCAGGGAATTCTTGTAATAACAATTCATAGAGGCGTTCATCTGAAACACTATCAATGCGATCCAGACTAAAGAAATTACAGTTATCGACAATTCGACCTGACATTTCATCCAGCTTTTCTAGCGCACCATAATCTCGTCCACCGATCCCGACAAATTGCCAGAAAATAGGCAGTTTGGCCGCTTGGGATAATATTTTCTGCATTTGTCGACGGCTGCCCACGCCACCATCCGAAATAAATAAAACATAAGTCGGGATTTGATCTTTGAATTTTTGGAAATAGTTAATCACAGCTTCAATTGCTGGAATTTCCTCATTATAACGCGCCCCCACTTGCCAATTCTTCCAGCCACGCTGGGTGGTATTAATGAAATCATTGACATTGTTGAGGGTCACATCATCCAGTTGTGTGGTTTTAGCAGCAAAAGCCCAACACTCAAAACTGCCATCATCATCAAAATGAATGGCCAGTGGCATTAGGCGATTCACCACCTTTTGTACATCACCGCGACGATATTGCCCATCCATTGATCCTGAAGCATCCAAGACCAAGGCTACGCGAGCGGTCACGCCCAGCAAGTTTTTCTTTTCCAGTTGGACCAGTGATTTTTTGGTCAGATCGATAATGGATGCATTGCCCGTTTTTTCGGCCTTTTGCAAAGATAATTTTTTCTTTAAATCGATATTCGATTGTGGTGCTGCAGGTGTCGTTTGTTGTAGTGTCGGCTCTTCTGCGACTTCTCCACCAAAATGTTGAATTAAAGCAGCGAGACCTGCATTAAAGCCTTGTCCAATGGCTGCTAAACGCCAAATACTGTCTTTTCGATAAATCTCGATCAGCATGGTGGCACGTTCTTGATCGAAGATGCTGCCATCTAACTTCAGTTCAGCAATCGGCTGTAACTGTACGTTAAGAATTTGAATCGTGGCTTGCTGTAATTGTGACATGACATTCTGACCATCAATTGCAGCGGTCAAAACCAGATGTTGAATACTTGCTGGTAGTTTTGCAGAATCAACTAAAAAACGACTGCATTTATTCTGGTTTTCAATCAAACGAACAGCTTGGCATGGCGTTTCAGGCTGATTGTAAAAAGTCATATATCGCTCATCACTTAAACGATATTGCGGATCAAGTCCAAAACTTGCGATATCTAAATCAAAAGCTGCTTGGTATTGAATCTGGATATAAAAAGAGGATTGCCCCTGTAAAACATCAGTTAATTTTATTTTTTGTCCGCGAACTAAATTCAACATATTCAGGAATAACCTATTTTTATCATTTATAAATATCGAAAAAGAAGATAGTGCCTAAACACTATCTTCCACAGGCATCTTAAACAGAAACACCATAAGAAGCAGCTAATGGCCCTAAGCCACCAGCAAAACCTTGACCGATTGCGCGGAATTTCCACTCGCTACCGTGTTTATAAAGTTCACCAAAGATCATTGCAGTTTCAGTGCTGCTGTCTTCAGACAAATCATAACGTGCAATTTCAGTACCACCCGCATCGTTAATTACACGAATATAGGCATTCGCAACTTGACCAAAGTTTTGGTTACGGGTTTGACCATCATAAATCGTAACCGCAAAGATTACTTTTGCAACGTCAGCAGGAACTTTGCTTAAATCGATACTTAAGGTTTCGTCATCACCATCGCCTTCACCTGTACGGTTATCGCCATTGTGAACTACAGAACCATCAGATGACTTTAAGTTATTAAAGAAAATAAAGTCATTGTCAGCACGAACCTTACCACCTTCATTGACTAAAAATGCAATCGCATCAAGGTCAAATGCAGCACCATCAGTCACGCGTGGATTCCAACCTAAACCAACAGTTGTTTTTGTAATGCCAGGCGCTTCTTTGGTTAAGCTAACGTTGCCGCCTTTGGTTAAACTAATTGCCATTCGAGTTTCTCCTTATTAAATATCAACTCATTGTTTATTTCATTTGGATCATGGACATCATATAAATGATGTATCCATGCATTTTTATCAAGCTTGTGTTTGTTGTTTACTGTAAGCAATCGAAGATAATACAGCCCAAATGATGAATGCAATACCAATCAAGCCCGTTACAACTTCAGGCACATGACCACCTGTTCCTGTATAAAGCATAATTGCAGCTAAAGCACCAATCGCATAATGTGCGCCATGCTCGAGATAGATAAATGCTTCTAGTGTGCCTTTCTCAACTAAATAAATCGTCATAGAACGGACAAACATTGCACCAATGGCCAGACCGAGCATAATCACGACCACATCACTTGTGATCGCAAATGCACCAATCACACCATCGAAACTAAACGAAGCATCTAATACTTCGAGGTAAAGGAAACCACCAATACCTGCTTTGACGATATTACTTGAAGTACCTGTAACTGGTTTTTCATCGGTTTCATCATCTTCACTGCTGCCTTCAAGCAAATGACCCAGTACCTGTACACCGATATAAACCACGATGCCCCAGATTCCCGCGACAATCACGATCAGTTTTTGTTGCTCAGGCACAAAAGCAGCCATGGTCAATAAAGCAATCAGTGAAACGAATACAGACATCGCTGGGATGTTTGCTAGATTCGATAAATGGGTTTCCAACCAATGGAACCAGTGCGTATCTTTACCATCATCAAACAAGAAGTTTAAGAACACCAACAGTAGGAACATCCCACCAAAGGCTGCAATTTCAGCATGGTGTGCAAGTAACTTTTCTGAATAAGTTTTTGGGTCATTCAGTGCCAGTTTCGCAACCTCAATCATTCCCATGTCAGCGGTTACACCAACAATTAACAACGGGAAGATTAAACGCATACCAAATACAGCAACTAAAATCCCGACGGTAAGGAATAGTTTTTTCCAGAACTCATCCCAGTTTCTGAGTACTGATGCATTGACAACAGCATTATCAAAAGACAGAGATACTTCCATGACCGCTAGTACAGTCGTAATCAATAAAACTTTAAGCATCATCGAGAAACCAGCATTTGGGCCATGTGTAAAGCCCCACCATGCTGATAACCCTAGACAGATTACGGTAAAAATAATTGAGAAACGAAAATGTTTCATTTTTTTCCTTTTCTAAACAGCTTTTAGCTATTCATCATTTATGTGTTGAAATGAGAAGCTTAGCCGACCTGAATACCATATTGTTGGCACATCGCAGCAAGCCCGCCAGAATAACCTTGACCAACGGCTTTAAATTTCCATTCGCCATTGTGGCGATAAACTTCGCCAAACACCATGGCAGTTTCAGTTGAATAATCTTCTGCCAAATCAAAACGAACCACTTCGACATTAGTGTCTTGATTCACGACACGAATAAAAGCATTGGCAATCTGACCAAAATTCTGGCCACGTGCTTGTGCATCATGAATGGTCACGGTAATCGCAATTTTTTCAATTTCAGGCGAGACTTTTGACAGATCGACCAATAAGGTTTCATCATCGCCATCACCTTGACCTGAACGGTTGTCACCCGTGTGTTCTACTGAACCATCTTGAGATCTGAGTTGGTTGTAGAAAATAAAGTCGTGATCGCCACGTACTTTACCCGTCGCGGTTAATAAGAATGCACTCGCATCCAAGTCAAATGCTGCGCCATCAGTCGCACGCTCATCCCAGCCCAATCCAATTAAAATGCGAACTAAATTTGGATCTGTTTTACTTAGGGATAAATTTCCACCTTTATTTAAACTAATTGCCATTTTGTTTTTTCTCCTCGTTTGAACACTTAAAATTCAATGGTCTCAATAATTTCCACATAGATATCGAAAGTGTTGTTATCTAATACATGATTAAATATCAACTTTACTTACTGCCTGCAACCCAGCGCAGACCAAAACCAAAGGCTTGGTCCAACTCCCGATGTCCAGGTACATAGCGCACATGACGTTGTACTTGGATACTGCCGCCTTGATTCACTAACTCTACAATTCCACACATCCCCAAAGGTTGCCCTTCAGTTAAACGGATTTCAATCGGTGGTTGATCTGGGACATATATCGTGACCACAGCATCTGTTTCAGCCCAGTTCGGGACACCTTCATAAATAAAGGCAAACAACACCACACGGCGAATCTGCGACCAGTGCTGTCCATTAATCCTAAGCCACTCACCCTCTGTTAATGCACCAGTTCGGTCATCCGCAGAAAGCTGGATAAAGGGGAATCCGTTAAAATCGCCAAATCGATCACCTAAAGCCTGAATCACCGATTTGCTACCATCTTGCATCTCGAATAGGCACCCCAAATCCAGATCAATACCTTGATTTTGGTTGAGTAACTTTTTAAAGAAACCACCTGTCTGAGCTTGTTGAGTCCGTTGATTCCAATTCAGATTAATTTTAATCTCACCAAAACCGTGAGCCTGTTTCTGTAAATTAATCTGGTTATTACGTTTATCTAAGGTAATTTTGCTTAAATTAATTTTAGGTTGTGGTGCTGGCGCAGGTATAGGTTGAGGCTCAGGCGTTGTCGCTTGCTCACTAATTTCTACCCCAAAATGTTCGGCTAACGGTTGTAAACCACCATTAAAACCCTGATTGACGAAGCGGAATTTCCACTGGTCTTTATGACGATAAACTTCGGCCAAAATCAGAGCTTTTTCAGTCTTTTCAGCACTTTTTACCGTTGCTGTTGCCGTGAGCTGTCCGTTTTCCCATAATTCAATCTGAATATCTTGAATCGCATTGATTGTACCTTGCCCATCAATCGTTGCACACATCGCAAGCTTGCTGATATCCGCATCGAACAATTGAGTATTCAGATTAAATTGCGCGATATACGGTGCTTTTGTTGTCGCCTCGACTAATTCCACACTACGGTTCGGTGTCTGCTTTTGCCCATAAAAGATCATATCCGCATCACCACGAACCTTCGCCTGCGCATTCAAGACATAAGCGGTGACATCTAAACCGATATGCGCCGCTAATGTAGTTTTAATTTTCACTTGGCACTGTGACTGGCTCAATGCCAAATTGGCTCCTGTAATAAGTTGTTGCATCGATTATTCCTATAATTTTTTGATTTTATACTTTTAGCCCAAACACTTTTGCCCGTTCTAAAATCCGTTCCGCCCAACGACGATGAGTTGCGGGTTCAAGCATACTGCCATGACAGGCAAATACAGCCTTACTGCCATCCTGTAAAATACCCTGCGCTTGTTTTAACTCGATTTCATTGACCTGATAAGCCTGATGCACAATCGAGATCTGTGCAGGATGAATTACTGTTTTACCCGATAAGCCATGCTGTAAATCCAGATATAACTCATCCTGCAACAACTTCACCTGACTAAAATGCTCACAGACAGGTGCACTCAGCGCAAAACCATAAGGTAAAAACTGACCTGCTAGATTTGCAATGAGTGTGCCGATTGGTGTTTGGTATAAGGTCATATCACTTGGGCGGCGCAAAGCTAAACAATTGAGTAAGTCATTGCCTCCGACCCGAAGCACCAATACTTTATGAAATTCTGGCAAGGCTTGTCTCAGCTCTTTCATTTGCCCCATATCAAAACTGTCGGCTGTTTCAAGCGTAGGCATATAGTGAAGTTCTGGTGGAAGAACCCTAAGCCATTGCTCAATACTGGCTAAACCAAATTTCGGCAACACCATGCCATCCAAAGCGGTGATTTCTTGCCATTCTGCTAACTCAGCGGCCATTGCAATATGACGAGGGCGAATAAACACTTTAGGATGCTGTTCAAGGCGTTGTTGCTGCTGAATTTGCTGTAACAATAGTTTGAGATTTTGTTTGGCAAACTCAATTTCTTGTTCAGTGATGGCATCTTCCAGACAGATCACCAAAGAGCGTAACTCTGGATATTTTTCACCCTTCACCACAGCCCATAAATCTGGGCGCGTGGCAGGCATATATAATGTTGCCCCTAAAGATAATGCAGATAACATAAAATTATCCTTTCCCCAATTTTTGAATCAATGTAATCGCTCTATACGGCGCAATTTGATCACCGACTACTTGTACAGGTGTCTCTGTGACTTGCGTTAAATAACGTAATAAACGGGTATCGGCATCATCAGCATCGCGAAGCAAGACCAGATCAGGTACTCGTCTTAAAATCGCTCGGGTTGCTTCAGCAATACTCGGTTTTATCCGATTAATATTTTGAATGTCGTATTCTTGAGCCAGTTTCTGTACCACCTGCTGGCTTTGATCTTGTTGTGCCTGTTGTTGAGTTTCCGCCCAGACTGCATTGGGTTGTGGATTAAGCTGGGTGCGAATCTGGTTGATGCGCTGAATAAACTGCTGCGAAATATCAAATTCTTTTAAATGGCTATATTCGATACAGCGATGCCATTGATCGATATTCTCGGCATTGATTTCCTCGGCACTCAAGGTTTCACCTTCACAAATACTGCGGGAAATAAGACCCGAAATAGTCGAACCCAAAATACCAGATGGAATCAGCCAATCATCACCACTGGCCGCCAACCATGCGCACCCTGCAATATCCGACAAGACCACCAACGGTAAAGGTCGCCCTGCAAAACGAGCATCTTCGCCTAAACTACGTTGTAATTCTTGGCGAATCGCGCCTTTCCCCGTCCAACCATCCACAAATACAATCGATTCGTGTCCATGTTTAGCAATAATGGTTTCCAAGGCAGCAAAATCGATGCCACGGTCTCGAATAATACTGATGCCATAATGTACACAGTCACAGCCTAAATCCTGTATCGCATGATAAAGCAGTACACCTAAGGGTACGCCCGCACGTACAAAGCTCACCAATACAATTGGCTCCTTAAATTGTGCAACCAAGCTTTGTGCCAACTGCTGAACTTCTTGGGCCAAACGCTGTTGCCCTTGCTGCATGGCCTGTTCAAACAGCTGTAAATGGCGTTCGGTCGGTGCACTCTCCAAACTGATCATTTGCGAATAATGCTTTTCGCCCGATTGAATCAGGCGTTCTTTTTCGATGGTATCGGTTGGTTCAATATGCGTCCGCTTAAGTAAAAAAGTCACTTGTTCCGATTGGTAACTACCGCTAAACCCTTGTTCTAAAATTAATTCATTTGCTTTATCTTTATTGATAATCGCCATAATATCCTTCTTGTTTATATTGCTGCGTCAAATTATGTTTTACCCAACGATTCAATTGACTGTGGTTAGGCATACCCCACCAATGACATAGATTTAAAAACTCTACATCGGACAAACTATCGCCAAAACCGAGAATCGGGCGTTGTTGTGACGCAAACTGTTGCAATAAAAAACGGGCCGCATTGGCTTTACTCACAGGTTCTGGAATCAAAGCCAAGTTATTGCCATTTAAATGGAAATAGAACCCATCCAAAACTGCTGGGCTTAAGCTATTTAATAGTTCTGGTAAAAAATTCGGTGCATAGGGATTATCATTTTCGGTATTTTGCTTGGCAACCACGTATAAGCCCAAACCTTGCTCTTCGACCACCCAAGTACGGATAGAACCAAAATGGGTCGCCTGCTGCTGTACCACCTCAATCAAAGCCTGTTGCCGCGCTTGATAAGGAGCCAATGCATCTTGCATCTGCGCATGCCAATCCAGATTTACACTGAAATCTGCATTCAGTACCGTGCCGCCATGAGAACAAACTGCCCCATACTGAAAAGGTAAATGGACCCGAGACAATGCCTCTGCACTTCGTGCTGTGACGGGAATCAAATGTGTACTATGCAACAACCACTGCACAAAGTGCTGCTGAATCGGGTTCATATACGCTAATGCTTGTCCCTGTTTGTCTGTGGTGACCATTTTAAAGTCAGCTTGGGGAACAATACGGCGATGGGTCTGGAATAAAGTATCATCCAGATCAACCAACATGAGCGGCGTTGCAATATTTTGCGCATCAAATAAGAAATTAGTCATTAGCACTACACAGATTAAAAGTTTGATGTGGAAATTCTACTGCACTGATGACTTCAGCATTTGGAATCGCATCTAATAAACTATTGGCGACTGACTCAGCACAGGTTTCCACTGTAATGAGGATTCGGTCATACTCTAATGGATTAATATTGTAGACAAAGTTCTGAATGCCCAAACCATAGTTATCTGAAAAAGCCAATGCAGATTGAATTGCATGGCCTACTGCGATCGGTGAGCGGGTAATCGCACTAAATTTCACCTCTGCACCCTGTCGCTGCAAATCCTCAGCCAATAAGAATGAAGACCAGACATATTCACCACTTCCCAACACTAAAATCCGTTGCTGAGGTTCGACCTGCAAACGAATATAGGCAGACGTATCCTGAATCGGTAAGCGCCCCCAAGTCGGTTCAGACAAGGTCGCGTACTCACCAAATGCGACGGTATCGACTTTAGGCATGTTGATCTGTGGCGGATTTTCGGCATCCTGCCACTGCCATTTACCTGTCATCAATGCCACGGACTGACAATCTAATCCAGCAATATGAATACCTGATGACCAATCCGCCAAAGTGGCCGTCACAATATGGGAAATTTGATCAAAACCAGCCGCCTGTAGTGCAGATACTAAATTGATAAAAGTTTTCCCTGTAGAAGCTTCATCATCAACCAATACGATACTTTTGCTGGCTAAAATTTTCTTTTGGATATCAGCATCCGGAGATCCATACAGCAATTGATCTTGTGCATGGCTATGTTCTTCTAAAAAGCGAGCCAATAACGGTGCGCCTTCAACAGGATGACGAGTCGTCGTGACATACAGCGCATCTGGATAGTGTTCTTGCAGGACTTGATGTACGCCTGCACCAAGTCCCACCGCAGTTTCTGCCATCCCAATCACCAAGATTGGCTCTGGCAAATCACTCGGAATCAGTTGGGCTAAATCAGTAAACGCATGGCGCATCACCTGAGGACTGACTGGAATATGTCTCCCCAAGACTTTTGAGACAAATAAAAAAGCTCTCTTCGGATTTATTCGTTCAGCAAAACCGAGTAAATCCTGCCATTTCCAATGGCTATTTTCATCGGGCTGTAAATCCAATTTGCCACGTTGTAATTCAATCTCAATCATATAATTCTTAAATCTAAGTTAAAATAATATACATAATGGTCTTTATATTACACAAATACTCTGACTTATGCTGCGTACAGTGACCGAACTTTCCATCTTTTCAGGTTGATAATTGAGCTGTAGTACTTGAGCAATCGCCAAATGGACCAAATTCACACCGCTCATAAAGGTATGTGCAATACCACCCGATGGTCGAGAGTTCACCTCCAAGATATATAACTGCTGTTGATCATTATATCGAGCCTGCATATTCACTAGCCCATCACAACCAAATAATGCAGCCACCTGATTGGCCAACTCAATCGCAGGATCTTCGAATGTCAAACTCTGGCAACCATTATTTTGTTTATAACGCGCAATCGCACCATGTACCTGACCATGTACGCACAACATATCCACTGAGCACTCTAGCCCAGCAAGAAATGGCATGACCAAATACACAGGGGGGTGTTCTAACTGGCGATAACTCTCAATAAAACTTCCAGGATGCGCCTTGAATCTCATGCTATTGGCAAACACATCAAAAGCATCCGCATTAGGATCTAAATGCCAAAACCCTGAAGCAAACACCCCTTTGGCAGGCTTGACGCACACATCGCCTTTTTGCAGCCAGTCATGATATGCATCCTCTAATTGCTCGGCATTTTCAACAATGGTTGCCGGTGCAACCGCCAAATCATGAGTCACACAGATTTGAGTGAACAGGGATTTGTCATTCAGTTGCTCGATCTGCTCAACCGTATCACAGCCCGCCATCAGTCGAATACCCAATTGCTCGAAGCGATGTTTTTGAGCCAGATACATTGCAGCATGATGCCCAGCGATGATCAATTTGACGTTTAAGCGTTGTGCTTGCTGTAAAACCCACTCAACTCGCTCTGACAAAGGTGGTTCTTGTAAAGCAATATCGGCAACAGACGTAATTTCAGGACGATCGTCGGCATGTGATGCCACCACATGCATTCGGGTATCAAATGGCGCAGTTTTTGCGGCCAAAATTAAATCACGTTGACAAGAATGCGCTTGGGTAAACCAAATCCCGATCGAGTTGTCTGCAATACCTATCTGAGTAAGATCATTCACTATTTGTGTCATACACATTCCACCATTTGCACCACCACTAAGCGACCTCCATCCTGACGTGAAAGTAAAATTTGTTTTCCATCCAGCAATTCGATTTTTTCACCAATTGGAATGGTTGTTTTAGTTGCCACATCCATGAGATCGGGCAGATTTTCATTCACTAGCCACCACTGATTTTGGTGAAAAACAAAGTAGCCAACACGTTTGGTTTGTTCTGCTGTTAGACGCTCATTCGGCGCAATCAGATTATTGGCATGCCACGGGTAAAGCGACTGCCCTGTCCAGACCATTAAACGATGATTATCAGGTCTAAAACTGCCTTCTCGGCGTGCCGAATAGAGATTCAATACAGGTAACTTGCCTTTAAAGGCTGTGCCACAAAATGGACATACTGGTTTTGTTGTATTATCAAATACATACCATTTTTGACTGCAATCGCTATTTAAACAAGGCTGAATCAAATCCACCGTTT